>Ga0316188_10000753_pt1 | contig 14696 bp, 11 predicted proteins | sample Phiworburrow1_MG_FD_204933 | JGI IMG/M metagenome (GOLD analysis project Ga0316188, IMG submission 204933) | Coastal sediment microbial communities from Maine, United States - Phippsburg worm burrow 1 | ecosystem: Environmental > Aquatic > Marine > Coastal > Sediment | place: USA: Maine...
ATGCCCAGGCTACCAGTGTCCAGGGGCGCGACCAGCGTACCCATTCTCGGGTGACCTCACCACCGAGCAGTGCAGCGACGGCAAAGGCGAATGCGACCGAAAAACCCACGTAGCCCATGTAGAGTAACGGCGGGTGAACGATCAGGCCAAAATCCTGTAACAGGGGGTTGAGATCCAGGCCTTCAACAGCCGACGGGATCAGGCGCCCGAAAGGATTCGATGTGAGCAGGATAAATAACAGGAATCCGACGGAAATCCAACCCAATACCGCGAGCACCCGGGCCCGGAAAACCTCGGGCAGCCTTCTGCTGAATAGCGCGACCGCGGCAATCCACAGGGCCAGTATCAGTTCCCATAGCAGTAATGAACCCTCGTGGGCGCTCCAGACGGCGGAGTAGCGATAGCCCATGGGCAACAACGAATTACTGTTGCGGGCCACGTACTCGACTGAAAAATCCTGGACAACGAAAGCGGAGGTCAAAATACCAAAGGAGATCATCAGGAGCAGGCATTGAATCAGTGACGCAGTGGTTGAAACGGCCATAAAACGCCGGTTTCCGGTATAGCTGCCAATCATCGGAAGCAGACCGAGAACGAAAGCGGTCAGCAATGCTGCCATTAAGGAAATCTGTCCCAGTTCAACGGTCATTTTTCTGTCTCCGTGTGTCCTGATTTTTCAAGTGCATCTGCGACCTCGGGCGGCATGTAGTTCTCGTCATGCTTGGCCAATACTTCCGCCGCTTCGAAATGACCGTCCGGGGTCAGTTCACCAATGGCAATAATGCCCTGGCCCTCACGGAACAGATCCGGAAGAATGCCATCGAACCTGACATCCACAGAATGCGGACCATCGGTGACAACAAAGGTTACTGCGAGGCTGTCGCTGGCCCGGCTGACGCTGCCATCAGCCACCAGTCCGCCGAGGCGGAAGCGTTTACCCGCTGGCAACGCCTGCTCTTCAACATCCGAGGGGCTGACGAAAAACAGCATGTTTTCATTCAGGGCATTCATGGCTACGACTGCCGATATGCTGACACCGATAATGATGACCAGTACACCGATGAGTCTGCGTTTACGAGTTGGTGTCATTGTGATTTATCCATACGAGTTTGACGATATTTCAGTTGCTTGAGCAGGCCGCGCTTGTTGATCACGGGCGACAGGGCCGCCCACAGCAGCACCACGGTGCTGACCAGGTAGGAGGCCAAAATAAAGGGTGTATGTGACATTTAACGGGTCTCCTCGGTCAGCAGGTCCTTTACCCAGCGCTTGCGGTGGTCCTGTTTTAATAGTCTCAGCCTCGCCCGGCTCAACAGGTTTGCACCGTAATAGAGCTTGAAAGCGATGGCCATGTACAACAGGGGCCACAACATGCTGGGGTGGATGCTGTTGCCCGATGTGCCGATACTGCTTCCCTGGTGCAGGGTATTCCACCAGACAACCGAGAAATGAATGATCGGCAGGTTAATGGCGCCGACAATGGCCATCAACGAGGCAGCCCGTGCGGCTTTGCGTGGTTCATCATACGAGTTGTAAAGCGCGATGACGCCAAAATAAAGAAACAGCAATACCAGTTCTGATGTCAGGCGCGCATCCCATACCCAGTAAGTACCCCAGGTCGGGCGCCCCCAAAGCGAGCCGGTGATCAGTGCGATGATGGTAAATGCGGCGCCGATGGGTGCGCTGGAAATGATAAGTACTTCCATGATACGGATACGCCAGACCAGGGCGATAAACCCCCAGATGGCCATCAAGCCGTAAATCATCATCGACATCCACGCCGCCGGTACGTGTATATACATGATGCGCACACTTTCACCCTGTTGGTAATCTGCCGGTGCGACCAGCAGGCCCAGGTAAAGCCCATAGGCCGTCAATAACAGAAAGCCCACCCATAACCAGGGGATCAGCTTGCCGCTGAAATTGTAAAACCAGGGGGGTGATCCGGTTTTATGAAAAAATAAATATATTGGATTCATTAACTTAAACTCAATTTAAGCGCAGCCGCTGTTGCAAAGGGCGCCAATGTCATTGACGCGATCAATCCAGCGGTCATCAGACCGAGCTGGCCGGTGTATGGCAAACCGGCGACAGCCGAGCTAACAGCGCTGGTTGCCAGGATCAGCAAAGGTACATACAAAGGAAATACCAACAATGATAATAACTGGCCTCCCCGTTTAAGGCTGACCGTCAGTGCGCCGCCAATCGCGCCGATCAAACTCAACACCGGGGTGCCAATAGCCAGCGATTCTATCAAAATTAACAGGCCCTCATCAGGAAGATTCATCCACATCGCCAGTAAAGGTGATAACAACACGATCGGCAACCCGGCTACCAGCCAGTGTGCCACGGTTCTTGCCAGCGCGATCAAGGCAAGTGATTGTCCAGACAACACCATCTGCTCAAGAGTTCCGTCCTCGAAGTCAGATCGGAATAAACTGTCCAGCGACAGCACCGTCGCCAGCAACGCCGCGATCCATATAACCCCGGGTGCAATATTGGCCAGCAGGTCAGGTGACGGGCCCACGCCTAGCGGGAACAGGGTCACGACCACCAACAGGAATACCAGCGGCTGTAACAATTCCGCGCGGCGCCGGTAGGCGAGCAGAAAATCCCGCCGCAGGAGCGCCATGAAAGCCGTGCCCGACGCCTGTTTGCTCATAAAGCACCCCCGGCATAGCGTTCACGCCCACTGATCATATGACATTCCTGTAAATCAAACCCTTCGGGCCGCAAGCTGCCATGGGTCGTCATGATGCAGGCGCCACCGCTGTCCAGGTGTGATTTCAGGATACGGTCCAGCATGGCGATGCCTTGAGGATCGAGGTTCGAATAGGGCTCATCCAGCAACCACAGGCTTTCATCACAGAAAAGCAGGCGTGCCAGCGAGCAGCGTTTGCGCTGACCGGCTGAAAGTGTCCGCCCTTCCTGTAAGGCGACGGGTGTCAGGCCGATCTCTGCAATGACCCTCTCGCACAGGCCGGTCATCTGGCCTGATTTGCGCGTGCCCATGAACTTCATCCAGAAGCGGATGTTTTCTTCGACACTCAGATCATCCTTGATGGCCGGAAAATGACCGGCATACAGGGGTTGCTCCTTTTTTTGTATCTTGCCTTCGCTGGGCTCAAGCAAACCCGCCAGCAGTCTTAAAAGCGTGGTTTTGCCGCAGCCGTTGGAACCGGTAATCAACAATAATGAACCGGCTCCCAGATCAAAACTGACCGGTTCGAAGACCCGTTCAAAGTAACGCTCAAAACTGAGGTTTGATACTGCAAGCATGTGAGAGGAGTTTGGCAAATCCGCGTCGTCCGTTTATTGGTTTAGTTATGTGGGCGCATCGGCCGTTCATTCAATGGCAGGCGATTATGACGCAGAGAAATTGCACTGTGAATGATTCTGGTCATGTAAAATGCTTATTTCCTGAGCCGGGCAGTGTTCGTGGTGGATTAATATAGTGTCTCGGTTGACAGAACACAAACAGGAATCATTATCAAGAGGATCAGGTAACGGCCGTGGCCGCATCTGACACTTGTAATTTTGCCTTAAGTACCATTGCAATCCGTATCAACAAACGCTACATCAGTAATTCAGACCCGAACAATACCGACTAAAGGGATACCCATGAGTAAATTCGATTTTGACCTGTTTGTCATAGGCGCCGGTTCAGGTGGCGTACGCGCCGCCAGGATCGCGGCAGGACATGGGGCCCGTGTGGGTATTTGTGAATCGAGCCGGGTAGGGGGTACCTGTGTAATCCGTGGTTGTGTGCCGAAAAAACTACTGTCCTATGCGGCTCATTTTCACGAAGAATTCGAGGATGCTGCAGGTTACGGCTGGGAGCTTGGCGAAGCGAAGTTCAGCTGGTCCCGCCTGATTGCAAACAAGGACCGCGAAATTGACCGTCTTAACAAGGTCTACCTGGGACTACTCGAAAACTCGGGTGTGAAGCTGTTTCCCTCGCATGGAAAGTTATTGAGTCCGCACAAGGTCCAGGTGGGCGAGGACATCATAAGCGCGGACCGGATACTGATCGCGACCGGCGCGCGTCCGTGGGTGCTGGATATACCCGGTGCTGAACACGGCATCACATCCGATGAAGCCTTCCATCTCGAATCACTGCCGAAAAATGTGGCTGTCATTGGCGGAGGATTCATCGCCTGCGAGTTCGCCGGTATATTCAATGGCCTCGGTTCCAGGGTTGTACAGCTGTATCGGGGTGAACAGATTTTGCGTGGCTTTGACCACGATGTTCAGAATACGCTGGCCGCTGAAATGCAGAAAAAGGGTATCGAAATACGGTTAGGAATCAATGTCATTGAACTGATCCGGCAGCCGGATGGTCTTATCACTGTGAAGCTTGATGATGGTGGCGAGTTGCAGGCTGATACCGTGATGTTCGCCACGGGCCGGGTACCCAATGTACGGGGTCTTGGGCTGGAGGATGCCGGTGTGCACGCCCTGCCGGGCGGTATGATCCCGGTCAATGAGTTTTCGCAAACCAATCTGCCGAACGTGTTCGCGGTTGGTGATGTGACTAACCGGGTTAACCTGACCCCGGTGGCATTAATGGAGGGCCATGCGTTTGCAGACAGCGAGTTTGGTGGAAATCCACGACCGGTTAACCACCGGTTCATTCCCTCGGCGGTATTCTCACATCCACCGGTTGCCACGGTCGGTTTCTCGGAAAAGGATGCAGCGGTCCATTACGGTCAACTCGATGTTTACAGATCGGTGTTCACACCGATGAAACACACGCTGTCCGGCCGCAAGGAAAAGACAATGATGAAGCTGCTGGTGCAGGCCTCGACCGGCAAGGTGGTCGGTTTGCACGTGGTTGGTATGGATGCGCCGGAGATTGTGCAGGGTTTTGCAGTTGCTATAAAATCCGGTCTGACGAAACAACAGTTTGACCTGACCACGGGCATTCACCCCACCGCGGCAGAGGAACTGGTGACCATGCGGGTACCTGTACAGGGATGAAGGAAAAACTCATGGATGCGCGATTGAAAGTTTTTATTGGAGTGTTGAGCCTGACCGTGCTGGCGGCCTTGTTCCTGGCTGCGCCGGTGTTCGCAAAGAGCAGCGCGGAACCTGCGGCCGGAAGCGACCAGCAAAGGTATATTGTCATTCTTGATGACCCGCCGCTTGCAGCCTACGATGGCCGCATCATACACACACCTGAACTCGAGATGGATTTGACCCGCCTGCAGGCAACCGCCAACCGTTTTACCGGCGCGCGCAAACTCGATGTCAATTCGCCGGGATCAAAAAGATATCTCAAGTTTCTTGATCAGAGGTTCGCATCTTTTCGCGGTGAATCGGCACTCAGGCTGGGCCGGCAACTGCTGCCGACACACCGCTACCGGAATGCCCTGAATGGTTTTGCAACGGAACTGAGCGAGATGGAGGTCCAGGCCCTGCGCGATATGCCCGGGGTGAAAACCGTGATACGCGACGAGGTTCAAAAACTGCAAACCGATTCGGGGCCGAACTGGTTGGGCGCGAACAAAATTTATGATGGAAGCGCAGGGCCATTCCCGGCAAGTGGTGGTCAGGGCGTTGTCGTTGGTCTTATCGATTCCGGCATCAACTGGGATCACTCTTCGTTTGTAGATGCGGGCGAGGGTTCCTTGCCCGGTTGGGACCATGTCAATCCCTACCCAGGCCAACTCGGTCTTTGTTCAATGGCTGAGGTGTTGTGCAATGACAAACTGGTCGGGGTCTATGATTTCGTCGAGGACGACCCGGGTACGGTCGAGAAAGAAGAAAGCACGAATGGCAAGGACAACTCGGGCCATGGTTCGCACGTAGCATCCATCGCGGTCGGTAATCCGCTTAATTTATTGCTCGATGGCGAACCTGTCGTCATCGCAGGCGTTGCGCCAAATGCCAACATAGTCAGCTATCGTGTCTGCTTTATTGGAGATGCGGGCGACCAGGATGATGATGGTTGCCAGACTTCTGCGATTTTCAGCGCGATCGAACAAGCGATAACTGACCAGGTGGATGTCGTGAACTATTCCATCGGTTCTGACGAGGATGACCCGTGGCGGAGCGGTACTACCACCCTGGCGTTTCTTAATCTCAGGGCCGCTGGCATTTTTGTTGCAACTTCGGGTGGTAATTCAGGGCCAAATTCCGGAACCATCGGCTCACCGGCCAACGCACCGTGGATTATGGCAGTGGGTAATGCCACCCATGACCGGGTGTTTGCCAGCGCAGTAGAAAGCCTCAGCGGTGGTGATACCCCACCACCGAGTCCCCTGATTGGCGCCAGTTTTACAGACGGCATCGGTGTCAGAAAAATCGTTCATGCAAAGGATTTCGGAAGTGCGCTTTGCGGTACAGGTGAACCCCAGTCAGGGCCGGAATGTGCAGACAATACCGGTTTAAGCAATCCTTTCACCCCCGGAACATTCAATGGCGAAATCGTGGTCTGCGACCGTGGTGAATACGGCCGTGTGGAGAAGGGCAAAAACCTGGCGCTTGCCGGCGCCGGTGGTTATATCCTGGCCAATACCCAGGCGAGCACCGATGAATTGGGCGACACCGTGGTCGCCGATGATCATTGCCTGCCGGCGACGCACCTGGCGCTTAAAGACAGCGATATACTGCGTACCTGGCTGGCAAGCGGTTCAAATCACCAGGGTGCGCTGAGTGGTTATTCAATATTCCATATCGCCGAGGCAGGTGATCACATAGCCGCCAGCAGTTCGCGCGGACCCGGTCTGCCACCGATCGAAAATGTGCTGAAACCTGACGTCATTGCACCGGGTACGGAGATACTGGGTGCCAGCAGTGTGGGTAACAATTTTGCGTTCCTGACTGGGACTTCAATGGCTTCCCCGCATGTGGCGGGTGGTGCGGCCTTGCTCAAGGCCGTTCATTCCGGCTGGTCACCGTCGATGATTGCATCTGCAATCGCGATGACGGCCACCCCTGAATTGGCCATTGATCATGACGGTTCCGAAGCGACGCCCCACAAGCGGGGCGCCGGAAGACCGCGTCTGGATCAGGCCGTCAACGCGGGTCTGTACCTGGATGAGACCGAGAGCGGCTTTACCCTCGCCAACCCGGCTACGGGTGGCAATCCCAAGGATCTGAATTTGCCGGGGCTCGTGGATACGGCTTGCTTCAACGCCTGTAGTTTTCAGCGCACCGTGACTGACCTGGCCGGTGGCGCCACCTGGAGCGCATCGGTCCAGGGGTTTGGAAACGGGGCATCGGTCAGTGTTACACCGGCCGATTTCACCCTGGCCAATAACGCCAGCCGTGAGTTGACGATCAACGTGGATTTGAGCCAGTCCGAAGCCGTCGGTACCTGGGTGTACGGCGAGGTGCGGCTCAGTTCAAACGGGCTCCCTGATGCCGTATTCCCCGTGGCGGTTTTTGTCGATGGCGGGTCATTGCCGTATGAGTGGAATATTGGCAGCGATGACGATTCCGGCTGGCAGGAATTTGAACTGAGCGGGCTGGCCGCCATGCCGGACGCCACTTTCACCTCCGGCGGCCTGGTCGCCCCGACTGAAACGGTGGGCTCCCTGGCACAGGACCCGACCGATGACGATCCCTATGACGGCGGCGAGGGTGTGATGACCACCTGGCTCAGCGTACCGATGGACACCTTATGGCTGCACACCGAAACACTGGCTTCAACATCTGGCGACCTGGATTTGTTTGTTGGGCTCGATGTCAATGGCGATGGTAAGGTGCAGGAAAGTGAAGAACTCTGTTCAAGTACGTCTCCAACGGACATCGAGTTATGCGATTTATTCAGCCCGGTAGCCGGTGAGTACTGGGTCATTGTGCAGAACTGGGAAGCTACCAATGCACAAGACGTGGTCACATTGAAATCCGCGGTGGTGAGTAGCAGCACACCGTCACCGCTGGCGGCGAGCGGGAGCGGCATCGTCGCGAACGGCGCCATCCAGAAAGTCCGGTTATCCTGGCATAATGTGGGTGCAGTGCCCGGTACCGAGTTGATCGGTGCGGTTGGCATCGGAACACGCCGGGAAACACCCAATAACGTCGGAATCATTCCGGTTAATTTTTCAAAGACGGCTATCGCGAATCCTGAAACGCTGGTATTGATGAATGGTATCAATCGCGGCGTAACGGTCAAAAACGGCGGGTCGCATGACCGCATGTTTTTCGATATACCGCCGGGAACCGATTCATTCACCGTATCGGCGAAAGCCAACGGTTCCGTCAGTGGTCAAAATGACGCACTCAGGCTGGAACTTTACCGGGTAGATTTCGACAACGCGTTTAGCAACGCGCCTTTCGTCGCAGCGCCTGATACCAGTGGTGCTCCGTTAGCCTCGGCCACAGGTTCGGGCGGGACCGGTCCCACCCTGACCCTCAGCGGCGGCAATGCGGTTCCGGGCCGCTGGTTTGCCGTGCTCTTTAACACCAGTGCCGTGCCTGCCGATGTTGAAATCAGGGCCGACATGAGCTTCTCGGGATCACCCATTCCTTTACGTCCGGGTCTGTGGCAGGCATCCTCCAGGGAGGGTCTCAACCAGGGTTATGACTATTCAACGACCGGTGGTTACCGTGCTTTCCTGTGGTATACCTATGACGAAGATGGCAGGCCGGCGTGGTACCTGGCATCTGCTCCTGAGCCGGTGGGTAACGTCTGGGTCGCTGAGTTGCTGCGTTTTACCAATAACGGTACCTTGCAGCAGGAAGCCGCCGTCGGGCATGTGTCGATCACACTGCTGGCCGATAACGATTCAATTTTCTCTTTTGTGTTGTTTGGAGAAGACGGCAGCGACCGCGAACGCCCGAGTTTCCCGGTGACAGTCTGCCCGGAAGTGGATGGTGGCCAAAGCAGTTATTACGGTCTTTGGTCAAGCTCGCCCGTGGGTATCGGCGGAGCCACGGTGGTGGTCAACAAGACATCGCAGGCGTTCGTGCATTACATTTATGATGATTCCGGCCGGCCCGTCTGGTTGATCGGTACGCCCGAGCCGCAGAGCTCAACTGATCCGGAATCATCGTTGCTCCAGTTCGCGGGTTTTTGCGCAGTATGTTCTGCACAGGCCATTACGATCGATACCGTGGGTTTATTCAACCGGGATTTCAGCAGTGAAAACAGCATGACCTGGAACCTGGATTACCTGCTCAAATCACCCCTGAGTGGCTCGGTGGATCGCGCGAGTAACACCTCCAAGCTGACGGCGCCGCTGGCCTGCGAATAGGCTGGCGGTTCGAAGGGTGATCGCCGGGAGGTTTTCCGGCTGTCAGAATGCACTGTGCGGTTGGCTCTTGCCAACAAAGCGTTTGACCTGCTGCACGAATTGCCAACAGTCTTCAAATCGGTTGTACATCGGAACTGGTGCCACCCGGATCACGTCCGGTTCGCGCCAGTCGGGTACCGTGCCGGCCTTTTCGAGTTGTTGAAACAGGGCCCTTCCGGCCACCCGCCCGGCGAGCACCCGCAGGGATAACTGGCAGCCACGGCGTCCGGGTTCTGCCGGTGTTATGATCTCCAGAAATTCTTTCAGCTCAGTTTGGATCAGCCGCTCCAGGTAGGCTGTCATGGCGACAGATTTCCTACGCAGTGCGCTCATTCCCGCCTTTTGAAATAATTCCAGCGAAACCCTGATGGGCGCCATGGCCAGGATGGGCGGGTTGGATAAGGCCCAGGCTTCCGCACCGTTGGCGGGTTCGAATTCAGGCGCCATCATGAAGCGCGAATCGGGCAGGTTGCCCCACCAGCCATGCAGACGCTTGAGATTACTGTCTTTATCAAACCGTTCATTCACAAAACACGCTGCCACCGACCCCATGCCCGAGTTCAGGTATTTGTAAGTGCACCAGACTGCAAAGTCGGCATCGCACTCGCGCAGGTTCAACGGTACGTTTCCGACCGCGTGCGCCAGGTCAAAACCACACAATGCACCGGCTTTGTGTGCTGATACTGCAATTCTCTGCAGGTCAAAAAACTGGCCACTGGCATAGTGCACGCCGGGCCAGAGCACCAGCGCCACCTGTTCACCGTGCTCTTCAAGATAATCTTCTATGGTAGTTTCGCCGATGATGCGGCCATCGGCCGGGGGTGATATCTCAACCAGGCACTCAGCCGGGTCGAGACCGTGCATACGGATCTGCGATTCGACCGCATAACGGTCCGAGGGAAAGGACTGCTGCTCGATCACGATTTTCCTGCGTTGACCCTCGGGCCGGTAAAAACTGATCAGCATCAGGTGCAGGTTGACCGTCAGTGTGTTCATAACGACCACTTCGGACGGTTTTGCACCGACGATTTCAGCCATGGGCCCACGCAGCAAATCATTGTATGACAACCACGGGCGTTGACCCTTGAAGTGACCTTCCACGGCAAGTTCCTGCCAGGCGGTCAACTCATCGAGTACGGCTGCCCTGGCCCCCTTGGGTTGCAGGCCCAGCGAGTTGCCGCAGAAATACAATTGCTCGCCGCCATCCGCTTTTTTGGGAATCCAGTACTGGTTGCGGAATTCGCTCAATGGATCCTGCCGGTCAAGTTCTCGCGCCTGTTCAAGCGTCTGCTCAAGCTTGCTGTCCATGGAAAACCTCTCAATACTATGAATAAAGGGATGAATGCCATTATGGTGGGGCCGGACAGTCTTTTAAAGGATAATGACAGCTTCGGGGTATTCACTGGACCGGGCTCGGGACAAACAGGACTTTGATGAAGCGAACAGACTTTTACTATCAATTGCCGGCGGAGTTGATTGCGCAGCGGCCGCTGGAACACCGCAGTGCCAGTCGCCTGTTGTGTTATGACAGGCAGTCCGGTGCTTTGAGCGACAGGCAGTTCAGTGAGCTTCCCGAACTGCTGAACCCCGGTGACCTGCTGGTGTTCAATAATACTGAAGTGATTCCGGCGCGCTTGTATGCTCGCAAGGACAGCGGCGGACGTGTGGAGATACTGGTCGAACGCCTGTTGAACAGGCAGGAATGCCTGGCGCAGGTACGCGCCAGCAAATCTCCGAAACCGGGCAGAAAGCTGGTGTTGGAGGACGGTAGTGAATTGTGGGTGCTCGGAAGGCAGGATGGTTTTTTCCACCTGAGGTCCAACGACGCTGACCTGATGGGCTTGTTGCAGGAGCTCGGCCACATGCCTTTGCCGCCTTATATAACACGTGAAGACAATGAGGCTGACCGGCGTCGTTACCAGACCGTATTCGCTGAAACGCCGGGGGCGGTAGCGGCGCCAACGGCGGGGCTGCACTTTGACCAGGGTTTACTGGAGCGGTTGCGCATCGCAGGTATTCAATCTACAACGGTCACTTTGCACGTCGGCGCCGGGACCTTCCAGCCTGTGCGGGTGGATAATATTGAAGATCACCAGATGCATGCCGAGTGGCTGGAGGTTTCACGCGCCGCCTGCGATGCCATCGCCGCGACAAAGGCGCGCGGCGGGCGCGTTATTGCAGTCGGCACAACGGCGGTGCGCAGTCTCGAAACGGCGGCACAGGGTGGCACGTTGCAGCCGTTTTCTGGCGATAGCAGGATATTCATCTACCCGCCTTACAGGTTCCGCGTGGTGGATGCGATGATTACCAATTTCCATCTGCCCGAATCCACGCTGCTGATGCTGGTCAGCGCATTTGCCGGATATGAACAGACCCTGGTGGCATACCGCCACGCCGTTGAGCAAACCTACCGGTTTTTCAGCTATGGTGACGCGATGTTGCTCACCTGAGTGTCAGCCGTTTTGCGCGCCTGCGGGTGCAAATTACGTGTTTGAGTGTCAGAATACGCGACCGACGCGTTTGTGCGAGTTCCTGAAATCCGATGCAATTTGAACTGTTAAATACCGATGGCAAGGCCCGTCGAGGCCGCCTGACCTTTGACCGGGGCCTCGTTGAGACACCGGCATTTATGCCGGTGGGCACCTATGGCACGGTCAAGGCCATGACGCCAAAGGCCGTGCGTGATACCGGCGCTGAGATCATCCTGGGCAATACCTTTCACCTGATGTTGCGGCCAGGGACCGAAGTCATCAAGGCGCATGGCGGTCTGCATGAATTCATGCAATGGAAAAGACCGATCCTGACGGATTCCGGTGGCTTCCAGGTCTGGAGCCTGTCCGAGCGGCGGAAAATTACCGAGCAGGGTGTAACCTTTGCCTCGCCCGTCGATGGTGCCCGGGTTTTCCTGGGGCCGGAAGAATCCATGGCGGTCCAGGCGGCCCTTGGCTCAGATATCGTCATGTGCTTTGACGAGTGCACGCCGTATCCGGCCACCGCACAGCAGGCATTGGAATCGATGGAAATGTCCATGCGCTGGGCGCAGCGTTGCCGCCAGGCACATGGCGAAAGCAGTTCAGCCTTGTTCGGTATCGTCCAGGGCGGCATGTACGAGGGCTTGCGTCAACAATCGGCACGGGCCCTGACAGCGATCGGTTTTGATGGTTATGCCATCGGCGGTCTTTCGGTGGGTGAGCCGGAGCATGAGCGCGAACAGGTATTGGGATACACGCTGCCGGAGTTGCCGGTGGACAAACCCCGCTACCTGATGGGGGTGGGCCGGCCGCAGGATATTATTGCGGCGGTTCTTCACGGTGTGGACATGTTCGATTGCGTGATGCCGACCCGCAACGCTCGCAACGGATATTTCTTTACCACCCGCGGTGTGCTCAAGATTCGTAACGCACGTTATGCAATGGATACCCGGCCCATCGATGGGGACTGTGCCTGTTATACCTGCCAGAACTACTCGCGGGCTTATCTGAAACACCTCGACCGCTGCAGGGAAATGCTGGGTCCGCACCTGGCGACCGTTCATAACCTGTATTTCTACCAACAACTGATGGCGGGTTTGAGAGAGGCGATTGAGCATGGAAACCTGGCTGATTACGCCCGCCGATTCCTGGATTTATATTCCAGCGGCTTAGACCAGGGGCTCCCTTAAAGAATATCAATAAAAACGGCGGTTTTATGTTTCCGCATGGCTTATAATTGCGCGTTGAGTTCCGGTCAGTCTGTTTGAAAATTGAAACAGGGGCCCCACTTAAAGTGGTAACCATCCAATTCTGATAATACTGTTGGGGAAATCCCAGGGGATAAAAAGAGAGTAAACATGGACTTCTTTATTTCAAATGCATATGCCCAGGACACTGCTGCAGCCGGTGGCCTGATGAGTTTTCTTCCTTTAATCGTCATTTTTGCCGTGTTCTATTTTATGTTGATCCGGCCCCAGATGAAGCGCGCCAAGGAACACAAGGCGCTGGTTTCACAGCTGGGAAAGGGCGATGAGGTGATAACCAATGGTGGCCTGTTAGGTAAAATCACGGACGTTTCAGAATCTTTTGTTACGCTTGAACTCGCTGATAATGTGCAAGTCAAGGTGCAACGTCAGGCTGTTGCCAATGTCATGCCGAAGGGCACGATCAAGACCGCCTGATTTTTTTGCTTTTTTTCTTTATTTAGAGACTGATCCATGAACCAGTATTCCGTCTGGAAGTACCTGCTTATACTCATCATCGTAGCGGTGGGCATTGTCTACGCACTACCCAATTTCTACGGTGAAGACCCTGCTTTGCAGATTACTTCGTCACGTGGCTTCGAGCTGCCTGCCGATTTGACCACCAATATTGATGATGCGTTGCTGGTTGAGAAAATCGGCTTCAGCAGCAGCGAGCGGCAGGGTAACCGCTTGTTGTACCGCTTCAAAAACGCTGAAGACCAGATCAAGGCGGCCGACGTGGTACGCAAGGCCCTGGGCGACCAGTACGTGGTTGCGCTCAACCTCGCCCACGCCACGCCCGATGCTCTGCGTTCAATCGGTGGTAAGCCGATGACGCTGGGTCTTGATTTGCAGGGCGGCGTTCACTTCCTGATGCAGGTGGATATGGATACGGCCCGCAGTCAGCAACTGGACCGTTACGTGGATGATATCCGTGCGGTGCTGCGTGATAAAGGCATACGTTACGTGTCGGTCAGACATGAGGGTAACGGTCTGCTTGCCCAGTTGCGAACCGCCGAAGACCGCGACCAGACCATGAACCTCCTGCGTACGGATCAGAGTCTGCAGGGTTTGAATATCAGCGAGTTACCGGCAGGTGAAACTTTTGGTATCTCCGCCACGGTCCAGGAAAAGCAGTTACTGGAATTACAGCAGACCGCGTTGAAGCAGAATATCACCACCCTGCGAAACCGTGTTAACGAACTGGGCGTGGCTGAGCCGATTATCCAGCAACAGGGCGCCGATCGCGTGGTCGTGCAATTACCGGGTGTCCAGGATACGGTTGAAGCCAAAAAGATCATTGGCGCAACCGCAACGCTGGAGTACCGCGCCGTTGACGAGGGTAATGATGCATTTACCGCCTCGCAAACCGGTCGTGTACCACCTGAGTCCCGTCTCTACACGGATGACAACGGCAACCCGATCCTGCTTAAAAAGCGCCTGATCGTTTCCGGTGATCAGCTGATCGGTGCCTCCGCATCCTTTGACCAGCAATCCGGGCAGCCCTCGGTGAGCGTGACCCTGGATGGTGTCGGCTCCAAGCGTATGCTGGACTTTACCCGCGATAACGTGGGCAACCGCATGGCGGTTGTTTATATCGAACAAAAACCCAACGGCAGCAAGATTGAGGACGTGATCAGCGTGGCTGTCGTACGTGAGCCTTTTGGAAAACGCTTCCAGACCACCGGTCTGGGTTCGATCCAGGAAGCCTCGCAGTTGTCCCTGTTGCTCAGGGCGGG
>Ga0316188_10000754_pt1 | contig 14683 bp, 16 predicted proteins | sample Phiworburrow1_MG_FD_204933 | JGI IMG/M metagenome (GOLD analysis project Ga0316188, IMG submission 204933) | Coastal sediment microbial communities from Maine, United States - Phippsburg worm burrow 1 | ecosystem: Environmental > Aquatic > Marine > Coastal > Sediment | place: USA: Maine...
ACCATGAAAAGCACAACATCGCTTTCGTCGATGGCAAAACGTGTCTGTTTTGCCATGTGAGAGTCGATCTCTTCACTCTCTCCGCTCAGGCCGCCGGTATCAATGATAATGTAATTGGAGCATTCATATTCAAATCGTCCGTATTTACGATCACGTGTAAGACCAGGATAGTCCGCAACGAGTGCATCGCGTGATTTTGTCAGCACATTGAACAAGGTCGACTTCCCAACATTGGGTCGACCAACAAGTGCGATTACAACATCGGAAAGATCTGCTGAAGACATAAGAACAGCGCTAACTAAAAATCGACGTCGCGTTCACGCAAAGCAAGCACGTAAACAATGCCTCCACGTGTAACAACGACAAGACGGTCGGTCCCCAGCACTATGGGCGGTACGATAATACCGGTAGCGAGTTCCCAGCCTAAATGATCAAACTGCCCTAGCTGATAGCGCGCGATAAAGTGACCGTCATAACGAGACAACAGATGAACATACCCCTCGAAGTCACCGACTGCTAGATAATCGCCGATAATGGTTGGACGTGTTAATTTCCGATACGCCAGTTTTTCCTGTTTCCAGATAGTGGCACCATTTAATCTATCAAGTGCCCAGATATGGCCATTATCGTCACTGCTGTACAAGGTTTTTTCATCCAGTATTACGCCAGTATGCGTTGAAAAATCGCGCGCCCATAAAAATTGTCCACGGTCTACATCGATCGCAGCAATACGTCCCTGGAAACTGGCCGCATATAATACTCGGCCATAAAGCTGCGCATCACCATCGATGTCGACTAGACGTTGAATCTCTGAGCGACCGGTAGGAACGGCTAATGCGACATCCCAGATAATCTCACCATTTTCAGGCGAAATAGCAATCAATCGCCCATCGGCAAGCCCGGCAAAGATCTTGTCACGAGAAATAACCGGCTCACTCGTTCCGCGCAATGTTAAATCAGGAATGACTCGTTGATACTGCCAGCGAATTTTTCCTGTAGCGATATCCAGGCTAAGAATTTTTCCATCTACTGTTCTGACAATAACAGTATCTTTATAAATTACTGGTCTCGCCAGCACTTCGCTTGGTACACGGGTCCGCCAGAGTTCTCTCCGTTTGTGCGCATCAACTGCAATCACATGCCCATCGCGTGTTGCCAGCAACCAGACATCTTCATTACCACCAACGCCTGCACTAATGACAGTATCTAAATCGATATCATCCACAAAATCGCCTGTTTTCAGGCTGATAATGTTCACCACACCATCTTGACTTGTTGTTACAGCAATGTCTTTGAGTATCAATGGATACAAAAAGACATATTGTTCTTCGACGCCTGCACCAGATGATGCAAGCCAGGTTACGTCAATGTAATACTGACTATCGAAAGGCTCAAGTTCTGTAGGCTGTTCAAGATTACTATCATCAGCACAGGCGCCGATAAAAAGCGCCACAATTGCTAAAAGCAAAAAACGATAAAAGCAGAGGATGTTATTTATTTTCACAGAAAACGTTGAATCACATTAGTATGAGTAAAACAGCAGGATATGCACAGTCAGGTTAGTTACAAGTTTCAGGCGGAACCAAGATTTTGCCGCTTTAATTTTAACCACTTGCTAGCATCCATGCCTTGCAGATTAATCGCTTTATCATAAGCGATTCTCGCCTGAGCAACATCACCTTTCGCCATGAACAGATCACCCTTAAGTTCTTCATATCGTGCATCGTAAGCTGAATCATGAGCGGTGTTTAATATCATCGATGCATCATCAAATTTTCCCTGCTCGATCAAAACACCAGCCAATCGTAAGTTCGCAATCTGTTTTGTTACGTCATCATTTGCATGTTTTACTGCCAGCTCTAGTTGTGCAGCAGCCTGTTCAATATTATCTTTTTCATATTCAGCTTTAGCTAATGCCAGTGATGACAAAGCGGCATACGGCGTATCTGAATAATCGTTAATCAGCTGATTATTCAAATCGATAGTTTTATCATCAATCGTTTTGAGTGCTACGTTCTGCATCACCATCATGTATATATCACTGGCCTGCACTAAATGAACATTATTTTGATCCACGTAATAACGCCAGCCAAATAAGGCCGACACGCCGACAAATAGACCCACGATTAAAGAAGTGCCGTTTTCTTTCCACCATTTCTTTAAGGCTTCAACCTGTTGTTCTTCTGTTTCGTATTCATTCATTGATATTTCTCAACCTTTTAAAAAATAATCTTGTAACAATGTTTTTCTTATTGAAAACACCTGGTAACTTTACTTGTTGGCAATGAAACCAATCAGTTCATCAAAGCCAATCGTCTTTTGGTCTTTTTTCTCACGTAGATATTTTACGGTAACCTGCCCTAGTTTCAGCTCTTCCTCTGCAAGTATCAAAGCGATATCAGCACCACTCTTATCCGCTTTTTTCATCTGGCTTTTTATAGAACCACCACCGCAATGAGTTATCATTTTTATATCAGGTAACTGCTCCCTGATCTCTTCCGCCAATTGCAGGCCTTTGATCTCACTTGGCAGGCCAACTAAGACCAGATAGATATCGATAGTTCCAGCCTGCTGTTGCTGCTGCGATTCGAGTAATGCCAGGATACGCTCCATGCCCAGGGCAAAACCGATGGCGGGTGTCGCTTTACCACCCAGCTGTTCTACCAGGCCGTCATAACGGCCACCTGCGCATATTGTACCCTGAGCGCCAAGTTCATCGGTAACCCATTCGAATACCGTTTTACAATAATAATCCAGTCCACGGACCAGCCGTGGATTTATAGAATACTCGATACCGGTAACATTCAGACAGGCTTTCAGTTTATCAAATTGCTGGATAGATTCTTCGTCGAGGTGATCCATCAATACCGGGGCATTATCCAGCATTTCCTTCATCGCCGGGTTTTTGCTGTCTAAAATGCGCAAAGGATTAGTTTTGAGACGGCGCACACTGTCTTCATCGAGTAGATCGTGATGCTGATTCAAGTAATCGACCAGCACCTGTTTGTATCTTTCTCGTGCCTGACTTGACCCCAAAGTATTCAATTCCAGTCGGACGCCTTTCAAACCTAATTGTCGCCATAATCTGGCGCTGATTAAAATAAGCTCGGCATCGATATCCGGGGTGTCGATACCAAAGACCTCAACACCGAACTGGTGAAACTGGCGGTAACGCCCTTTCTGCGGGCGTTCATGACGAAACATCGGGCCGTTGTACCATAATCGCTGAACCTGATTATGCAACAGACCATGTTGTATGCCTGCCCTTACACAACTGGCTGTACCTTCTGGTCGCAAGGTCAACTTATCACCATTACGATCTTCGAATGTATACATTTCCTTTTCGACGATATCCGTCACTTCGCCTATAGACCGGCAGAATAATTCTGTCGACTCTACCAGCGGCATTCGGATTTCTCTATAACCATAAGCTGCCATGAGCTGACGAATAATCGCTTCGAAATACTGCCAGCGATGGCTATCGTCGGGTAATACATCATGCATACCACGAATAGATTGTATAAATTTAGACATTTACTTTGGTCTTATTTAGCCGGATCAGAAAAACGGTGTTAGATATTTGTTTAATCAGTGAATAATGACTTTTTGTTCTTCCGTAGAAACCTTAATTTTTATCGTATTATTAGGACGGATATATTTTAACATATCTAATTCAAGGTCATTGATAAGCACCCTGGTTGTTTTTGCATTGCCCAGCGAAATATAGAATGGCGCCTTTCCCTGAATAACTTTTGTATCTCCCTTTGGCACCAAATTATGAAACAGACGGGAGTTACTGGCATCACGAACTTCGACCCAGGAGCCATTTTCTGCAAAAATTTCGATCACATCGCTTTCAGCAATTTGTTTTTCTTCCAGTGTTTTAGAGTTGTTTTGCTGCAAAGTAGCGGATACGTCATCCTCAGCTTCACTAACTACCGCACCCTGTTCATCGATCGCAGCATTTGATCCAGATATTTCTTCAAATTGATCCGGTTTGTCGTCTGTTGACACTGTATCCGCTGATCCCGCATCCTGCCTGAGATCTAGCTGTGTCGTACCGGGTGAATCCAGAGAGCTACCGGTAAAACTGCTCTGTTTAGTGTCACGCTCACTTTCCATGACATCAGCCTTCTCCTGATAATATTGAAAACTCCCATAAATTACTGCCGTTATGCCAGCGATGATCAAAAGCATGGTTATCGTTTTGAATAGCGGAGACTGACTGCTTGCCTCACTGGGTAAATTTGATCTGGGTTTCAAATTTTTTGCCTGATCGACAGGAGCTGCCTGATTATAAATTTCCATAATGCTTTTATCTGAAATTTCCAGAAATTTTGCATAGGCACGTATATAACCCCGGGCAAATGTTGCACCAGGTAAGGCTGCTAAATCGTTAGCCTCAATTGCGATAATGTAATTAACAGGTATTTTAATATGCTCACTGATATCGTCTACCGTATATTTGTTGGCTTTACGTGCCTCAGAGAGCAACGAGCCAAAATCGATATTTACTTTTGTTATATCACTTTCTGAATTGCTCATTTCGCGCCTGTGTCTCTGCCCAGCCAGCTTCATCTGAATCAGGGAAATCATTAATTAACTGTTGCACATACTTCTTGTAGTAATCTTCTGAACCCAGACCTTTCTCAGCCTGTATCTGAATCCATAAACTTTCTGGACTGGGCGCTTTGACTGCATGATAGCGCTCGATATAAGCACGAGCCATCAAATATCTGTCTGTTTTAATACCGATATCAGCCATTGATATCAGGGAACCAGGCAATTTGGAATCCACTCGAAGTGATTTTCTCAACAGCGCCTCTGCTTCTTTATACTTGCCCTGTTTTATTAAACAGCTACCCGCATTACTTTGTGCCAGGTAAATAGACTCATAAAATGGATTGCTATATGCCTGCTTCAGTTTTTCCTGGGCTTCATCGAGCCTGTCTATTGAGCATAAAAATGCGCCATAGCTATTTAATAAATCAGAATCATTCGGTTTCAAATCCAGTGCTTCGTTGTACTTTGAAATCGCTTCATCTTCCAGGCCTAGTACTGCATACAGATAAGCTAAGGTTTTATATGCGACCAGATTCTTCGGATCCTGCTCAATTGCTTTCTCCAGTTTATCTCTCGCAGCACTGTATTGTTGACGCTGCATGTAGCCGACAGCGAGCTTAACATTGATCTCAGAGGCGTCTTTTAGATTCGGTTCATCTTTTTTTACCGTCGTCCCCCCGCCTACAGGCACGGATGAACAGGCGGCTAATGAAATACTGATGAATGCGGCGATTATTATTCTTATTATTGTTTTTGACATTTATTATTCCATACCAAATCTTGGCTCGACAAAACGACGATGACGTCGGCTTTTATCTTCAATTTTTCCAGCAAGCTGGCCACAGGCAGCATCAATATCATCACCCCGCGTTTTACGCACCACGGTAGTCATGCCGGCATTATGCAATATCTCACTAAAACGTGTTACCGCCTTTTTAGACGATGTGCGATAACCTGAGCCTTCAAACGGGTTAAAAGGGATTAGATTCATTAATGTAGGAATACCTTTCAACAGCTTAATCAGTTCACGTGCATGTTCTGGCTGATCATTTACGCCCTCTAAAAGCACATATTCAAAGGTTATTCTAGAACGAGAATTTTGTTTATCAATAAATCGACGGCATGCTGCCATCAATTCTTGCAGAGGATATTTTTTATTGACCGGCACCAGCTGATTACGAAGCTCGTCATTGGTCGCATGCAGCGAAACAGCCAGCCGCATGTCCAGGATATCACCCAGGCGGTCCATCGCCGGCACCACGCCAGCCGTGCTCACAGTTACCCGGCGCTTGCTTAAGCCATAAGCAAAATCATCCATCATGATGCGAACTGCACGCACTACATTATCGAAGTTCAATAAGGGCTCGCCCATTCCCATCATGACGACATTGGTAATCTTACGACCGGGTTTCTTTTCTTCTTCGAGCAGCTGAGAGGCCAGCCAGACCTGGGAAATGATCTCCGCTGTGCTGAGATTGCGGTTAAAACCCTGGCGGCCTGTGGAACAGAAACTACAATCTAAAGCACAACCGACCTGCGATGACACACATAAAGTACCGCGATCATCTTCAGGTATAAAGACTGTTTCTATGTAATTGCCATCAGGCAGACGCAGCAGCCATTTGCGGGTACCGTCTTTAGAAACCTGATCCTGTGCAACATCGAGGTTTTTGATGATCGTGGTTTTAATGAGCTGGTCACGAAGATCCTTGGAAATATTGTTCATTTCCTGGATATCCGTTACCCCCATCTGGTGAATCCATTTCATCACCTGTGTAGCACGAAATTTCTGCTCACCGATAGTCGTAAAAAATTCTTCGAGACCCATCCTGTCCATGCCCAACAAGTTTATAGCCTGAGTGCCGAACGCTACCGGCTTTGTTGCCGGGGTTTCTAGTTGTACTTGTAGTTCACTCATTCTCTGGGTTTATCTGGGTAAGGCCGTGCACCTGAAAAATAGACAGGGAAATATTACATGATTCCATGGAGATAACCCAATCATTTATATGGGTATGTGTTGTTCTATGTCCGCGCTATTGTTCAATAGCAGGCTACATAGTTAGCCTTCCCTCTCTTCCATCCACGCCTGTTGTATAGCTTCCAGAATTCGTTCACCACTGTGTTCAGGATCATCATCAAAGTCTTCCAGATTCAGCACCCATTGACGCAGGTCAACGAAATTTACATATTGAGGATCAACATCAGGATGGATCTCATCCAGTTCAATAGCAATGTCTAAGCTATCTACCCATTTCAGTGCCATAATAATTCTCCTCAGTTATTTGCTGGAACACACCTTATCTTAATTAGACCATTCAAATAATTCAGTGATTCTCAGAAACCATATTAATGGTGTATTTTGGAATCTCCACCACCAGGTCTTCATCACCAATTATTGTCTGGCAACTCAGGCGCGAATCAGGATCCAGCCCCCAGGCCTTGTCCAGCATGTCATCTTCTTCATCCGTGTTTTCATTCAAGGAATCCATTCCTTCACGAATATAGACATGGCAGGTAGTACAGGCACAGGATTTTTCACAGGCATGTTCAATCTCAATATGGTTCTGTAACGCCGCATCACAGATTGATATACCGGGCTCCACCTGTATAACCATGCCATCGGGACATAATTCTTCATGAGGTAAAAAAATAATTTGTGGCACTTTTAAGGCTCCTCTACTTCCGCTTCTGAGTCAGAAGCATATTCATCAATTGAATGGCCTTGCATTGCAATTTTTATATTGGTATTCATGCGGCGGGCGACATAATCTTCACACGTCGCCTCCAGCTGTTTTATGGCCTGTTTGATCTTTTCACCATCAGCAGCAGATTTCACAGTAATCAGTGCCTCGCGGGCTGCCTTGATCCTTGACTTTTCTTCTTCAGACAGCAGCAGCTCACCATCAGTTGCAAGTGCGGCATCCAGAGCCTCGAGCACACGATCTGCTTCGACCTGCTGTTCCCGCAGACTGCGTAGATGCATATCATCTTCCGCATGGTCGATGGAATCGCGCAACATGCTTTCGATTTCTGAATCATTCAGACCGTATGAAGGTTTCACATCGATACTGGCTTCGACACCGCTATTTTCTTCACGCGCAGTGACTATCAGCAGACCATCGGCATCCACCTGAAAGGTGACGCGAATACGGACAGCGCCAGCAACATGAGGAGGGAACCCTCTAAGTTCGAAACGTGCCAGCGAACGACAATCACTCACCAGCTCGCGCTCTCCCTGTAATACATGTAGCGCCATCGCGGTCTGGCCGTCTTTATAGGTAGTAAAGTCCTGCGCCTTGGCTACCGGAATCGCGGTATTACGATGGATGATCTTTTCCACCAGGCCACCCATGGTCTCGATGCCCAAAGATAGCGGGATCACATCGAGCAGCAACATTTCATCATCAGGTTTATTACCCGCCAGAACATCAGCCTGCAGGGCAGCGCCGGCCGCAACGACTTTATCCGGGTCAATGCTGGTCAACAGTTCACATTCAAAAAAATCGGCGACCATCTCGCGCACTAACAGGGTTCGCGTAGAACCACCGACCATGACCACTTCCCTGATCTCGTCTTTACCTATGCCGGCATCACGTAATGCGCGACGGCATGACATCAATGTTTTTTTGACTAATGGTGTTAACAGTTCTCTTAACTGCAGACGGTCCAAAGCGCCCTGCCATTGACAGTCATCGACATCGACATTGATCTCAACTTCTTCCTGTTCAGCCAGCGCTTCTTTTGCGGAACGCGCCTGTTGCATGATCAGACGTTTGATCTCAGGTTTATCTGCGTTGTTTATTTTTGCCTGCGCAACGATCCACTGTGCGATCTCATAATCAAAATCATCACCACCCAGTGAGCTGTCACCACCGGTGGCAAGCACTTCGAACACGCCTTTGTTTAATCGTAATATCGATATATCAAAAGTGCCGCCACCGAGGTCATAAACCGCGATAAGACCTTCATTTCCGGTATCCAGACCATAGGCCACCGCTGCTGCGGTCGGCTCATTCAACAGACGCAGCACGTTGATGCCAGCCAGTCGAGCAGCATCTTTTGTCGCCTGGCGCTGTGCATCATCGAAATAAGCAGGAACGGTTATGACTGCACCCGTCAATTCACCACCCAATGTTTCAACGGCTCGCGCTTTGAGCTTTTTTAATATCTCGGCAGAGACCTCCACAGCGCTTACGTTTCCCGCGCGGGTTTTAATCCTTGGTACCTTACTGTCAGTTTCGGCAAAGGTATACGAATAATGCGCGTCTTCAGCTGTGATATCTTCAAGACCTCGCCCCATAAAGCGTTTTACAGATACGATCGTATTGAGCGGATCAGTGATACTTTTTTGCTGTGCAACATGACCGACACACACACCAAATTCAGCATAGTGCACTACCGAAGGCAGCAGATGCCGGCCTTCAGCATCAGGCAAAGTGCTAACGTCACCGCTGCGCACAGTGGCGACCAGTGAATTAGTCGTGCCGAGATCAATACCAACCGCGAGCTTGTGCTGATGCGGTGTCGTTGACTGTCCGGGTTCTGCTATCTGAATAAGTGCCATAAAAATCGTTAACTCATTAATTCATCTTCAATATCTGCAGTAAGCGCATTGATCTCTGTTGTCGCTTTTTTCAAAAACTGCAGCTTTCGAATCCACTCACGTGCATCATCAAACTGGTTTTCTTCATATGATGAGGTGAATCCTGCCATCATGGTCTTTGTTGAGAGCCTTATTTCTTTAGCCATTGAATCGAGAACCGAAAGCGGATCGGTCTCATTTTTAATATTCTCCAGGCGCTCACGCATCTCAAGCTGCTGCATCAAAAATGCAGCGTCCATCGTCGTCTCGCTGCCCTGATCTTTATCAGCACCTTTTAACTGCAACAGGTAATTTGCTCTTAACACCGGGTCCTTTAACGTCGCCTGCGCTTCGTTGATCCATGACGTTTGCTGCATCGATAACCGCTTTTCCTGGTCAGATCCACTGGCAAACTTGTCTGGATGAACCTGTTTTTGTAACGCCATATAATGTTGTTGAATCTGGTTCAGATCCACATCATATGAAACAGGAAGCTCAAACAACTCGAAAAAGTTGCTTTTAAGAATATCTTTTGACACGACAATATTTAATAAACGATCTTAAACGGTAAAGCTTTCACCACAACCGCACTGAGCTTTTTCTCTTGGATTATTAAACTTGAACCCTTCATTTAATCCTTCTCGTGTGTAGTCAAGTTCAGTACCATCGATATAAACGAGACTCTTCTTATCGACGATCACTTTAACACCGGAGTTTTCAAAGACTTCGTCTTCCGGGTTGATATCGTCAACAAACTCCAGCACATAAGACATACCGGAACAGCCCATCGTTTTCACACCCAGGCGCAGACCGACGCCCTTCCCACGATTGGCAAGAAAAGCCTTAACACGTTCAGCTGCAGGTTCAGTTAATGTAATAGCCATGACACGATCTCTATTATTTATCTCGATTATTTGAATGAATTAAATGCTCTATGTTACTACCGATTAGTTATTTTTCTTTCTGTAATCTGCGATGGCTGCACTGATAGCATCTTCTGCCAGTACAGAACAATGGATCTTAACAGGCGGCAAAGCCAGCTCTTCAGCGATCTGAATATTTTTGATCGCCAACGCTTCATCTAGCGTCTTACCCTTAACCCATTCCGTTAACAGTGAACTGGAGGCAATCGCACTGCCGCAACCATAGGTTTTGAAGACGGCATCTTCGATAACACCTTCATCGTTAACCTTAATCTGTAATTTCATTACATCACCACATGCTGGCGCACCAACCATGCCGGTGCCAACATTACTGGAATTTTCGAAACTACCAACGTTGCGTGGATTTTCGTAATGATCTAAAACTTTTTCGCCGTAAGCCATCTCGTAACCTCAAATCTTTTTATGTTTACTACATTAAATTAGATGCAATAATTATCTTGTTGTTCGCTCGTAACAGTAATGTTTTAGTGTGCAGCCCACTCTATACTGTTTAGATCGATACCCTCTTTATACATGTCCCAGAGCGGTGATAGTTCACGTAATTTAGCAACCGCAGCACGAACATATTTGATAGTGCGATCGATTTCTTCCTCGGTCGTATATCGGCCCATAGTGAAACGGATAGAGCTGTGCGCCAATTCATCATTACGACCTAAAGCACGCAACACATAACTTGGCTCCAGACTGGCTGATGTACACGCACTGCCGCTGGAAATTGCCAGGTCTTTCAATGCCATCAATAGACTTTCGCCTTCGACATAGTTAAAACTGATGTTGATGTTGCCGGCGATTCGATGATTGATATCACCATTGATATAAACTTCTTCCATATCTTTAACGCCATCGTAAAGCTTGTTTCTGAGCTTCAACAGCCGCGCATTCTCAGTCGCCATCTCTTCTTTAGCGATTCTAAAGGCTTCGCCCATTCCGACGATCTGGTGGGTCGCTAATGTACCAGAACGCATGCCACGCTCATGACCACCACCATGCATCTGTGCCTCGATTCGAACACGCGGTTTTCTCTGTACATACAGAGCACCAATACCTTTAGGCCCATAGATCTTATGTGCGGAAAAACTCATCAGATCGACAGGCAGCTCTTCTAGATTGATCTCGACCTTACCAGGACTCTGCGCTGCATCTACATGGAACAGAATTTTTCTGTCACGGCAGATCTTGCCGATAGCTTCGATGTCCTGAATCACACCGATCTCATTATTGACATGCATGATAGAGACCAGTGTTGTGTCATCACGTAATGCTTTTTCGAAGGTATCAAGATCGAGCAGGCCGTTTTCCATCGGATCGAGATAAGTTACCTCGTAACCCTCACGCTCCAGCTGGCGACAGCTGTCTAATACCGCTTTGTGTTCTGTCTTGCAGGTAACGATATGTTTGCCGCGTTTCTCATTGAAGTGTGCCGCACCTTTGATCGCCAGGTTATCTGATTCAGTTGCACCGGAGGTGAAGATGATCTCTTTAGGGTTGGCGCCAACCAGATCAGCAATGTGCTTTCGCGCCTGCTCTACTGCGGCTTCTGCGGTCCAGCCAAAACTGTGGCTGCGCGACGCAGGATTACCAAAGCTGCTTTCCGGGCCCATGTATTTAAGCATTTCAGCAACGACACGCTCATCTATCGGTGTAGTCGCAGAGTAGTCTAAATAAATTGGCTTTACTGTCTGCCCTCTTGATTGTTCTGTCACTTTAGTCACCTTAACAAGTTAAACATTCGCAGCCATCATTACTGACGAATTTCGATTTATTTCAATAATGTCATGCAATGCCTTTAACAGGGCATCAACATCTGACATAGTATTTTCCTTCCCAAAGCTCACCCGTATCGCTGAGTTCGCTAAAGTATCTGCGACCTTCATGGCCTTTAGCACATGGCTCGGATCGGTTTTACCACTTGTGCATGCAGAACCGCTGGAAACTGCAATCGCTTTCCTGTCTAACTGCATCAGCAGAGTCTCACCATCGTAACCGGCAACACCAAACTGCACAGTATTCGGAAGCCGTTCTGCTTTTTCAGCAAATATGGTTACCGCGTTAAATTGTTTCAATCCCTTTTCCAGAGCATCACGTAAAACACGAACATGCAGACTTCTAGTTTGCAGCTCTGCTAGAGCTAATTCTGCAGCTTTGCCGAAACCAACTATCGCTGGCACATTTTCCGTACCTGCCCGTAAATTCTTTTCCTGCGTGCCGCCATACTGTATTTTTGATATCGGTAACCGTTTATCGATAATCAGGGCTCCAGCACCCAGAGGCCCATACAGTTTGTGCGCAGAGAGTGTCATCGCATGCACACCGCTTTCGATAAATTCCAGCGGTATCTTTCCTGCCGCCTGCGAGGCATCCGTATGAAAAAAACAGTTCCGCTCACATGCCAGAGTAATTAGCGGTGACAGTTTCTGAATCGCACCGGTTTCGTTATTCGCAGTCATTATGGATACCAATGATGTTGTAACTGTCATCACCTGCTCTAGCGCCTGCAAACTGACATAACCATTTTCATCAACTGCAATCGTATCTACCGCCAAAGGTAGATGTTGCGCTGGCTCCATCAGCGACATATGCTCGATTGCGCTCACTGCAATTCGTGCCTGTGCATTCTGTTCTGTTAATTTTCGGCTAAATCCATTTAACAGTAAATTATTCGATTCTGTGCCACCACTGGTAAAGATGACTTGCTCTGCCCTCGCACCTGCCAGCTGTGCGACTGACTCACGGGCGTTCTCTATGGCATCCTTCTGCAGGCGTCCAAAACGATGCACACTAGACGGATTACCCATCATTTGCCCCATATAGGGCAGCATGGCTTCTAAAACGCTTTCATCTAAAGCCGTTGTCGCATTATTGTCTAAATACACAGCCACGATGCTTACTCTAAGAGATGCAGGTATTTCTACCGCACGCTCAATTTATCCTGACGGATCTTCACATCATGTACCGCATCCTGGGTCATGATTTCTGACAGTGTGATTCCATCAAGAAACGATCGGATTTCATTACTCAGTTCCTGCCACAGATCATGCGTCAAACACTGATATCCGCTATGACAGCCTTCGTTATCACTGCAGTCGACTACCTTGCAGGCTTCATCAACTGCTAAAATGATATCTGAAACACTGATTTCATCAACCTGACTTTTAAGCGTGTAACCGCCACCGGGACCACGGGTGCTACTGACGATATTGTTTCGGCGTAACTTGGCAAATAGCTGTTCCAGATACGAAAGTGAAATATGCTGACGTTCAGAGATTGCCGCCAATGACACCGGACCATCCTCCTGATGTAACGCCAGATCCAGCACAGCTGTCACTGCATAACGACCTTTTGTGGTTAAACGCATATCGATCACCCTTTTAAATTGATGAGGAATTCTACTTAATTCCGACTAAATTAGTCAAGTATAAAACCTAGTATTTTACTCAGGTATTACCAATAACATTGAGAAAGTGTATCTTATTGATGTTATTGGATATATATGGAGCGATTTATTGACGGGTAATAATAAAGTTATCCCGAATGGGGTATCTCAGGCTGGAAGCTGGCAACTTTTATTGCCTGGACTCTAATAATATCCGGATATTAGTTGCTTTCTATTTTTTCTACATCATCAGACACTTCTGCACTGGTAGCTATGGTGCAGGAACCAAGGTCAGGTAAATTATTAACATCGATCTCAGCACCAAACTGCTTTAATGCACCACACATAATCTCCATCTTCTCATCCATGGCATGGATGTGATCGAGCATCTTGTTGATTGCGGTTGCAACTGGATCGGGCGCATCACGGGTCGCACCATAGGCATCAAATCCAAGTTTTTGTGCCATCGCATGCCGTTTTTTCTGTAGATCATCATGATGATGAATAACCCTGCCCGGCACACCGACCACCGTGGAGTTTTTCTCGACGCTCTTCGTTACCACCGCATTTGAGCCGATACGGACACCTTCAGACAGGGTGATTGGTCCCAGAACTTTAGCCCCTGCACCGACCACGACATTATTGAGCAAGGTCGGATGACGTTTACCCGCGTTCCATGTAGTGCCGCCTAATGTAACCCCATGATAGAGCGTGCAGTCATCGCCTATCTCTGCTGTCTCGCCTATTACCACTCCCATACCGTGGTCGATAAAAAATCGATGACCAATCCTCGCCCCGGGATGAATCTCGATACCCGTCATCCAGCGGGTAAAATGTGAGAACCAGCGTGCAAGCCATTTGAGGCCGAGATTCCATAAAAAATGGTTAAAGCGGTGCATTATCACTGCATGAACACCCGGGTAGCAGGTCATTATCTCCCAGGTATTTCTAGCCGCTGGATCACGTTCAAATACGCAATTGATGTCTTCACGAATGCTGATAATGTTTTCCTCTAATCGACCTATAGATAACTTTATTTTTATTTTAACGTTCTAGCAAGCTGGTTATGTTATATGAAATCGAGCTCTATGTTATACCCTGAGAACTTACGGATATTTAATACACCAGCATCCAGGATCAAATACTGCCCTTTAATGCCCAGTAGCGTGCCATCAATTTCTGGTTGCTTATCAAAATTGAGCGATTTGATTTTTTCAGGAT
>Ga0316188_10000755_pt1 | contig 14675 bp, 10 predicted proteins | sample Phiworburrow1_MG_FD_204933 | JGI IMG/M metagenome (GOLD analysis project Ga0316188, IMG submission 204933) | Coastal sediment microbial communities from Maine, United States - Phippsburg worm burrow 1 | ecosystem: Environmental > Aquatic > Marine > Coastal > Sediment | place: USA: Maine...
TTCCTGCAATAAATGAAAGTGGCAGCGCATGAAAAAGAATATCGCCCGGTTTTAAAGTAAATGTATTTATGCTGATTAAGGCTGACTGTTCCAGAGAAGATCGATCAAATTCCAATTCCTTTGCCTTCCCGGTCGTACCGGAACTCATTACTTTAAAAAGCGGTTTCGCGCTATTCCAATCCATTAAAAACCGGATCGATGAGGAAATATACTCTTTAGCTGCATTAGAGCTCTTCTTGAGCTTAATAATCACCTCCTCGATCGAATCGCTTTCAAAATCTAATAGCATAATCAGATCCTCCCCCATTTAGCGTGAATATCATAATGCAATGCTCCGTCTTTTATAATTAATGGTGAATCGATATTATTCTTGTATAAAGAACCTGTTCCGAGACCCTGAGGAATCAATGACTGCTTTGTAAATGCATATTGAGAAATGGCATTTAAACCAATATTGGATTCGAGGGCAGAGGTGATCCACCAATCAATACCAAATTCAGAAGCGATAGCGATCCATTCGTCGCAATCGGAAAAGCCACCCAGCAGACTTGGTTTAAGAATAATATAATGAGGTTTGATCGCTTCGAGCATTTTAGCTCTGTCCTTTTTCTCTCTTAATGGAATAAGCTCTTCATCCAAAGCTATTTTAACAGGAGATGATTTAACAAGCATTTTCATTTCCTGCCATTGTGCTACGGCAATAGGCTGTTCGATCGAATGAATATTGAATTTCGCCAGTTTTTCCAGTTTATTCAATGCTTCATCGATTTTGAAAGCTCCATTGGCATCCACTCTTATTTCCATTTTATCTGCCGGAAAGCTTGTTCTAATTTCTTGTAAGACCTCGAGTTCTTCATCGAAGTTAATCGCTCCGATCTTCATCTTAATACAAGTAAAACCCTGGGTGATCTTTTGCTCTAATTGTTGCAGCATGTCCTCCTTCGAGGCCATCCACAGTAAGCCGTTTATTGGAATTTGACTTTTCCCTTTTGTAAAATCAGATTCAAAAAGGATCCTTTTCCCACCCATTGAAAGATCCTTAAGTGCAGTCTCAAATCCAAATTTTATTGAGGGAAAGGCATTTAACTCATTAAGGTCTATGCTTTTTTCCGATTCAAACTTCTTAGCATAATAAGTAAGAATTTCATCAAAATCAGGCCGGTCATCTATACTCAAACCAACCAGAGGATTACACTCTCCTATTCCCCTACTTCCCTTATCCTCAATAAAAATAAACCAAACAACGTTATGCAGAAGGATACTCCTCGAAGTTCCCGCTGCTTTTTTAAATATGAGTTTATGTTTCTTCCAGGTTATTTTCATAGCAAAAACAATCCTAAACCATACAATAATGTAAATAATGTGATGCTTAGTGCCAGTTTTTTTAATTCAGGATCAAGTTTTCGTTCATCCTTTTCGCTTAATACTATCCATCCGTTTCTGATAAAAAATGGAAGGGCTAATAGCACTAAATAGACTATTAAAGGAGAATTATTTAAATATAGAAAAAGGATAAAGCAAAACCATCCAAAAAATAATAATGAAATATGGTAATACCTTGCTTTATGAAATGACATTTTTACCACAATTGTTACTTTTCCAGAAGCCTTATCGTTTTTATGGTCTCTTAAGTTATTCAAGTTAAGAATGGCGGTACTAAACAAACCCATCGTTGTTGCAGGTAAAATAACATTTAAATCAAAATTCAGTGATATTAAATAATAGCTTCCTAAAACCGCAACCCAACCAAAGAACATAAATACATAGAGGTCTCCCCAGCCACTATATCCATAAGCTCTTTTCCCCATTGTATATCGAATCGCGGCTAAAATGGCCAGTATTCCTACAGCGATAAAAAGAAGTACTTTAAATCTGTTTTCAATTCCAAATGAGAGTAAGACTAATGAAACGCCACTGAATAAGGAGAGAAGTACGAATAGGACAATTGCCCTTTTCATGCTTTTTTTTGTGATCGAACCACTTTGCATACTTCTTTCCGGTCCTAATCGATTTTCATTATCCGTTCCTTTTGTAAAATCGCCATAATCATTGGCAAGGTTTGATAGAATTTGCAAAAATAAAGTGGTCAATATAGCTAGGATCATTATATCCCATCTCGCAAAGCCCATTTGAAACGCTACAAAGACTCCCATTAAAATAGAGGATATCGCTAAAGGTAAGGTCCTTACTCTAAATGCCCTGATCCATTTATTCATATCCATTAATATTTCAACGAAAATAATAGATTAGCTCGGAATATTAGAATTTGCTTTTAAACACTGTATATTTAGTTTTTATTTTAAGTAGTTAAGTGTTTCTTGAAATTTATAATTTTATTTCCCTTTTAATAAGCTAAACAACATCTATCTTATAATGGAAAAAGATAAGTTTATTGATCCGAAGTTCAAGGCGTCTTTTATAGAAGGACATATCATTTATATAGAATTAAATGATTTCGAAATTTTTGAGACGCAAGACATTCTTAAATTAAGGGATTGGATTTCAAAGAACATCAAGGAGAAAAAACTCTATAATATATTTCAATTCGGTAACGGAAGTAGTATAAGTAGAGAGGCAAGAGAGCTTGTAGCTAAAAAAGAGGATGGTCAAGTTACAATTGGAACTGCTATTATCGTAAGAAATATGGCTCAGCAATTGATTGTCGATTATTTTATAAAAATCAATAAACCTGAACGACCAGCAAAAGCATTTTTTAAATATGATAAAGCGGAAGCTTGGGTTTTAAATAAAGTCAATTCAGATTAATTTCCAAAATTACTAAGTCAGAAATAATCTCTCTTTCTATTTAACTTAAGTACTTTTACCATAAATACATTTCCGTTATTTTTAAACATTATGCTTTTAATATCTATTCGAAACCCTTAATTATTTGCTCAATATTATCCACGATATTTCTGACTAGATTACAGCTATACTATTTAGTAAAAAACACCTCCAAAACTGATGAAGGAATCAAAATTATCAAGTGAAAATTTTGAATGTGAATTGATCGATAGACATATAATCTATATTTTCATTAAGGATTTTATGGAATTGGAAAAGGATGATATCCTTGTAATGCAAAGCTGGCTTTCGAAGCAAACAAAAGAAAAAAGAATCTTCAATCTTATTCAATTTGGCAATGGAAGCAGTGCTTCCAGGGAAGCCCGGGAATATGCAGCGAGTCCGGAAGGAAATAAAAACACCCATGGTTCTGCTTTAATTGTTAAAAATCTGGCTCAACAATTAATCATCGATTATTATTTAAAATTCAATAATCCGATCAAACCTACACGATCTTTTTATAAAAAGGACAAGGCGATCTCCTGGATTAAAGATCAGCTCTCAAAAAAGTAATAATTATTCTTCTTTTAACAAGTCAAAATAATTTTTTAACACAATCGCATTCCGCTCTCTTGGCGTTTTTACTTCTAATAGAGCAGGTCCATCTATTTCCTTAAGCTCTTTTAATGCACTTTTAAAAGAATCTGTATCATTCGAAAAAGAATAATTCACTTTAAAGGCTTTGCAAATACTTTCGAAATCTACATTGTGATTTGCTTCAATCAGGGTTTCAAAATCTTCAATTTCTTTTGGTCCGGGCAATATCCTAAAGATCCCTCCTCCTCCATTGTTTATTAAAATGATCTTTAAATTACTTTTATATGAATTCCATAAAGCATTAGAATCATATAAAAATGAAATATCTCCTGTAATAAGCCAGGTTTCTTTATTATTCTTGATCGAAAAACCTAAGGCGGTACTGCTGCATCCATCTATTCCGCTCGTCCCTCTATTGCAATAAGTATTGATCATTTTATTCTCAAAAAGTTGCTGATAGCGAATAGGAGAAGAATTTGCAATGTGAAAATCACTTTCCTTTTCCACCGAATTAATGATCAGATCAAAAACTTTTAAATCTGAAAATTCCATATTCGAGCGAAAGGACTCATAAACCGAACATGCTTTATCGTATTGGGCTTTCCATTCAACTTTGTAATTTGAAGTAGTAGAAGAAATCGAACTATTGATCGCTTCAATAAAAGCAACAGGATCGGTATGTATCGAATGACTCAGCACTTTAAAAGTATCTCTAAAAATAGCATTCGGACTTATTTGCCAATGTTCCCTTGGCGGAAAATCCCTTAATAATCGCTTAACGATCTTTGATACCAAAGCATCTCCCAGACTGATCAATATATCAGGGCGAAAATCCCGGAATCTTTTCTCAATTGTAAATAGAGTTTTATCAATTGATGGGATAAAATGTGAAGAATGCAGATTAGAGGTTGATTCGGTGATAATAACCAGCTGATTTTTTTCTGCCAACTTCTCCAAAGCAATTGATAGCTCCTTGTTTGGAGGCATTTGACCACAAAGGACCATTACTTTTTCACTATTTGAAATCGAGCTTACAAATGAACTTAAGTCGAGCTTATCCTCAGTCTTTATTAGTGCATCGAATGATTTGATTTCCAAGTCTATATGAGAATCTACTTTTTGATAAAGAGGCTCTTCAAATTCAATATTTATATGAACAGGGCCCGGAATTGGTCCAAGTGAATAATCTATACATTCCCCTATTTTCTGATCTAAAGTTGAATAATCGACGAGATCGCTATCCAATTCAATATTTAACTCACAATGAACAAAATTGGCTAGTGCTTTACGTTGTCTGATGGTCTGCCCTTCTCCTTTATCGATCCAAAATGATGGTCGATCGGCACTAATTACAATTAAAGGAATTGCCTGATAAAAAGCTTCCGAAACGGCGGGGGCATAATTCAAAAGTGCGGATCCACTGGTACAGGTTATCGCTACCGGATTACCTGTTTTTTGATACATTCCGATGGCTACAAAAGCGGCAGAACGTTCATCAGTAATAGAATAAAGATTTACATTCTTTCGATTACTAAGCTCCATAATAAGTGGTGCATTTCTCGATCCCGGAGAAACAATAAAGTCTCTTATTCCCTTTCTAATTAATAGTTCAATTAAATGAACGCTTGCTAATTTATCGGTATGCATTCTGCTTATTCGGTGTGCTAATTTCTAAAAATTTATAAGATACTCAATAAAGTTTTTGCTTTCAATTCAGTCTCATTCCACTCCTCTTCTGCAATTGAATCTTTTGTAATTCCCCCTCCCAAGAAAAGATACATCCTATCATCTATTATCATTGAAGATCTTAGATTGACAAAAATATGCTTATTCATCTCTTTTACAGGCCCTATAAATCCTGTATAGTCTCTCCTTTGATGAGATTCGGTATTTTCAATGATCATTCTGGCTGTATCCACAGGAATACCACAAACCGCGGGTGTGGGATGAAGTTCAAATACTAAGTCATTAAAGATAGATTCAGAAATATTTCCTCTAAATGTGCTCAATAAGTGTTTTACGGGACCGGCTATACGAGTATAAGGCCCTTCTTTTATAAAATCGAGCTTCTTATTTACTAAAATATTTTCAAGGTATTTTTCAACGTATGCTTGCTCTTCACGTTCTTTTCCTGACCATTCCTTGCTACTTTCAACAGCTAAACTTCCGGCTAATGCCATCGTTGTAAATTTCCCCTTTTCAATGGTGAGCAGAATTTCAGGACTTGCTCCCAACCATAAATGCTCTCCTAAAAAATACAGAAAAACCATAGCTTCAGGATAGCTATTGCATAATTTCAGAAACAGACTAAGTGGATGTCGGTTGATCTTCTCCTCTAATACCCTGGAAAGGACCACTTTTTCGGCTTTGCCTTCCTTGATTTTTTTTATAATTGACTCACACTGTTTCAAGTAAGCGGATCGCGATGTTATATATGGGGAATCATCATTTGATTTTGAATTTTCATTCAACTCATATTCATCTAAAAAAGTATCCTCAATACTTTTGTCAGCCCTAATAAACTTTGCTATTCCATCATTTTTAAATGGAGAAACAATAAAACCCTCCTTAGAATTTCGATTATAATTTTCTAAATGTGAATTGTTTTGGGCAATCCCTTCCCAATCTGAAGACCCGGGTAAAGACCATAAAGCAAATGGGATCCCTCCCTTTTGTAGTTTAGCGACGCATTTAATTAAATCATTTTCTTGCATCCACAACTATATTAGTAAGTCGGACAATAGAAATTAATTTCTGTTCTTCGTCTTCTATCCTTATGTCCCAAATATGAGTTTTTGTCCCTATATGAATCGGTCTTGCTGTAGCGATAACATATCCATCCTTTTTACTTCTTATATGGTTCGCGTTTATCTCAAGTCCGAAAACATTGTATTGAGTTGGATCGATAAGTAAGAAAGAAGCAATACTTCCAAGAGATTCAGCTAAAGCAAGCGTAGCTCCTCCATGCAAATATCCCAAAGGCTGATGTGTTTTTGGAACAACCGGCATTTTTGCCTTAATAAAATCATCTCCCATCTCAATAAAAGTGATAGAAAGATGCTCAAGCAATGTATTTTTAGAAAAATGATTGATCTCTTCAAGATCCTTGGCTCTGAACATATTTTTTAATTGAAAAAAGGCGGAAAATAAATTTCCCGCCTTCAAAAATAATCAATATCCTACTTTAAATTAATTAATTCGTCTTAAGAAGTTTTTTCATTACAATTAAGTCATCGACATAAAATTTTACAAAATAAAACCCACTCGCTTTTGCTACCAGATTAATATTGTAGGTTGCTTCAGCTACTTTCTCAAGTCCGGATGTGGAGATCAGTTGTCCATTGCTATTGATCACATCATACCGAACATTATAAGCAGCTCCAAAATTGAATCTTATTTTAAATAAGCCATTTCCTGGGTTTGGATAGATCAATAAATTTTCTTCGATAAACTGCTCGGTCAGACCGGTATTTATACCTGTAATTAAGATTCCCTGACTATCGAAACCAACACATCCAGCGTCTTCAATTGAAAGATCGACATCATAATAACCAGCGTTTAAATAATTATGAGTTGGATTTTGGGCATTGCTTGTTGTTCCATCTTTAAAATCCCATAAATAATTTCCACTGCTTGTTCCCTGATTAGAAAAGGAAATCATTTCATTTATTTCATAGCTTTCGTCTGTTACCACTATTAGTGGTTCCGGAGTCTCATTTATATTAACGGTAATTGTTGCACTTTCAGAACCAATGGTATAGACATAATCACCCGGAGGATCGTTTTGTGGATCAATGATCCCATTAAATGCAAAACCATCAGGATTGACCCAGTAACCACCGGCATCCGCACCCATTAAGAGTGGGAATAAATTACTTGCAGGATCCATTGTACAGAAATTGACACTTGTACTCTGTCCTGCATTGGAAGATCCTGTTATGCTAACTGAAATTACGGCATAGCTTGAATTACACGGAGGGTCCGGATCAAATGAATAGCTATAGTCTCCTTCAACATTTGTTAATGGATTAAAAAACCCATCAAAGTCATTCCCACTTGGATCCGTCCATACTCCTCCCTCATCAGCTCCTGCCAAATAATCGATCAGATCCACATCGGTCGAATTAATATTTACCGAAATAGAAGTTGAAATACCAGCATTAGGTTGCTGATCGATCGTAATAGATAAAACAGCAGATGCATCTTCGCATGTTCCTGTACCTTGAACAACATATAAATAATCTCCTGAGACATCATTTTGTGGGTTAAAAGAACCACTAAAAAGTGATCCCGCGGGATCATACCATTGTCCCCCAATATCTGCAGCGGCTAAATAATCGCTTAGATTTTGATTTCCTCCACCGGAACAAAAAGTAACCTCAGTGCTGATTCCGGCGAAAGGTGCCGGAGTTACCTCTACAAGAATATTTTCTGTATTTCCGGGACATGAAGCATTATAAGCTGTTACAGAATAAGTTGTATTGTTAGACGGAGCTACCGTCATTTCTGCCGAATCTGACCCGGTATTCCATAAATATTCCTCACCACCTGAAGCAATTAAGGTAACAGTAGATCCTTCGCAGATACTTATATTATTTTCAGAAACTACAGTAGTAGGTGATTCAGTGACAGAAATGGCGACATTGGTTGCTTCTCCAACACAGGTGCTGGTTGGAATAACACTAATATTCATATTACTAGTTGGCGTAAGAACAATAGAAGAACCAGTGCTCCCATCGCTCCAGCTATAAGAGCTTCCTCCGGACGCAGTTAAGGTAACACTTTCACCTTCACATACTTGAGGATTCATTGGACTAACAATGGCAACCGGTTCAGGAAGAATAGTAATTGAAACCATAGCCTCGCTACCCGTACATCCATTTGCCGAAGCGGTAACGGAATAACTTGTATTTACTGTTGGATTCACCGTGATACTGGATCCGCTTTGGTTTGTACTCCATAAATAAGAACTTCCTCCACTTGCTGTAAGCACTACAGAAGATCCCGGACAGATCGTTTCATCCGACGCCGAAACCATTGTTTCAGGCCCTTCAATTGAACTTGATTCAAACATTGGTGTAGGAAATGAACTTGCGGGTGGGCTTGACCAGCCGGAAGCTACTTCAACTCCATTATCATCACTAAATGTATAGGAACCACTTCCCATTCCATCACCATAGGATTCGTAAAAAACAAATTGATTACATCCATCAGGAAAACAAACACTTTCATTGATCGTCAATCCTGTTTGTCCATCATTATAAGGACCTCCAAAGGCTAAAACATCCAGGTTGGCATTTAAGACTTCCCATGAATTTTCACTTCCATAATTATCTAAAACTACTTCTAATGAATAAGGATCTTTATTTAATGTTTCAAAACTGATCGAGATGCTATTATTAGCCGGCACATCATCAGTAAGATCCGGAGTAGCTGTTACTTCAAAACTATGAGGAGCAAAAGTTAAAGCTTGCATTGGTAAACTTATTTGAATCGAATCTCCTGAACTCAAAAGGTTATTCCATGTAAAGGTATTTAGTGTTCCACCATCATAAGAATAATCGAATGTTATTGAGTTAATATCATCAGAACCAAGATTGTAAACACTCACAAGTGGAGTGTAACTAGAACTACATTGATAGTCCTGATCATTCACAATTCGGGTAATTGTCAGGTCGTTCTGACTATCGATCGTACAGGTTGTACTACTAGCCAGGGAGGATCTCCAAAAAGATATTTGGGCATCCATTCGATCAGCCTGACCTTGAAAATACATATTAGCACAGAGCTGACTTGAATAATCCATATAATTATGAACAACATCCTGAGAGCTGTTTCCTGTGCAAGAATTTGTTCCTGAAGGACAATTACTAGATGATCTTTTATGTGGATCTGTATCAGAAACATAATCCCCGTTTCCGCTTGGGCAACTCACTCCCCCATCATCCCCTTCGAAAGAATGATAAAGTCCCATTGCATGTCCCATTTCGTGAGTCAAAGTTCTCCCCATATTATTCCAAGAATTAACCGTTCCGAGGCTTCCAAAGCAAGTATTCATAATTACGGTTCCATCATAAAGGCTACTCGATCCGGGCAAATAAGCATAGCCCTGTATACCATAACCTCCATCATTATCCTGAATTTCAGAGACAACCCAGATATTATAGTATTCGGTATTTGACCATCGGCTTAAATTTTTCATCGCCAACTCATTCAATACACAAGTAGATGAAATTACACAAACACCTCCTGTAGAATAACCGGTTACCGTACTTCCATCTACTCTTACAATTCCATCAGTTGGATTACCATCAGGGTCGATCGATGCTAAACAAAATTCGATTTCGGTATCCACTCCATCAGCATCTCCGTGTGTTCCCGGAGTTTTTCGAAAACGATCATTTAATTGCTCAATGGCTGAAAAAATTTGAGCATCCGAAATATTATTCGCAACCCCTTCTTCTTCCCCAAGGTGAACCACATGAACGACAACCGGAATTACAGTGATCTCACCATCCATTTTCGTTGCATAGGTGGTCTTCATATAATCATCAAAAGCAGCTTCTCTTTCAGAAAGAGAAATAGCATTAGGCATTGCGAGTTCATTAGCCATCGCTTGCTCAAACCCGCATTGTTCCATCGATAGTTGATCATTAGGGATCTCACTTGTTCTTCTATCGTTCTTAATAGATCTTTTTTCTGCGCGATTCAGAACTGTTTGAGCTATAGTAGCATAGCTAAATAGGGAAAATAAAATGACTGCAAATGATTTGATAGATGTATTCATTGTACGAAATGCTTTGAGTGAGTCTAAACTTGTACGGTGAGGAGCTATTAAAGGTTTAAAAATAAAAATTAATAGCACTGTTCAATTGCTTAGCCACTAGCATGATAAGGTTAAAAAGTAAATAAAATCACATATTCCGGCGATATTGACCACCAACATTAAATAATAATTCTGTCATCTGTCCAAGAGAACAAAGTTTCCCTGCTTCCATTAAAATCTCAAAGATATTCTCATTGCTCAAAGAGGTTTGCATCAATGTTTTCAAAACTCCTTCCGATTCGCTGGCATTTCTTTTAACTAAAGATTTTACCACTGAAATCTGATCTTGTTTTTCTTCTTCTGTTGCTCTGATAACCTCTTTAGGAACAATCGTTGGTGATCCTTTTGAATTTAAGAAGGTATTTACACCCATAATAGGTAATTCACCGGTATGTTTTAATTGCTCATAATACAAGGATTCTTCCTGTATTTTAGATCGTTGATACATCGTTTCCATCGCTCCTAGCACTCCCCCTCTTTCTGTAATACGATCAAACTCTAAAAGCACTGCTTCTTCAACAAGATCGGTTAATTCCTCGATGATAAAAGATCCCTGTAAAGGGTTTTCATTTTTCGATAAGCCTAATTCTTTGTTTATTATTAATTGGATGGCCATTGCTCTTCGAACTGACTCTTCAGTCGGAGTAGTAATCGCCTCATCGTAAGCATTGGTATGTAAGGAATTGCAATTATCATAAATTGCATAAAGCGCTTGCAAAGTGGTACGGATATCATTAAAATCGATCTCCTGGGCATGTAATGAACGACCGGAAGTTTGAATATGATATTTCAACATTTGAGCTCTGGGGTTAGCGTGGTATTTCTTTGCCATTGCTTTTGCCCATATTCTTCTGGCTACACGTCCGATCACTGCATATTCCGGATCTAAACCATTGCTAAAGAAAAAACTGAGGTTTGGACCGAAATCATTGATATCCATTCCTCTACTCATATAATATTCTACATAAGTAAAGCCATTTGCCAAAGTGAAGGCCAATTGTGAAATAGGATTCGCTCCAGCCTCGGCTATATGGTAGCCTGAAATGGAAACGGAATAGAAATTACGGATCTTATTAAGAATAAAATATTCCTGAACATCCCCCATCAATTTCAAAGCGAATTCGGTACTGAAAATACAGGTGTTCTGAGCTTGATCTTCTTTTAAGATATCAGCCTGAACGGTACCCCGTACTTTTTGAAGTGTATCTGCTTTTATTTTAGCATATACTTCTTTAGGAAGGATCTGATCTCCATTCATTCCCAAAAGCATCAGACCAAGACCATCATTTCCTTCCGGAAGTGGGCCTTTATAAGTAGGTCTTTCTGATTTTTTACTTTTATAAAAGGCTGCAATTTTCTTTTCAACTTCACTCTCCATTCCGTTTTTACGAATGTATTTCTCACATTGCTGATCGATCGCTGCATTCATAAAGAAACTCAACATCATTGGAGCTGGTCCATTGATGGTCATAGAAACAGAGGTTAATGGATCACAAAGATCGAATCCACTATATAATTTTTTAGCATCATCCAGGCAGCAAATAGAAACACCGGCATTACCAATTTTTCCGTAGATATCAGGTCTGATATCCGGATCATTTCCATACAAAGTAACCGAATCGAAAGCAGTAGAAAGACGCTTTGCAGGCATTCCCAGACTTACATAATGAAAACGACGGTTCGTTCTTTCGGGTCCACCTTCTCCGGCAAACATTCGAGTTGGGTCTTCTCCTTGTCTTTTAAAAGGGAAAAGACCTGCTGTATATGGGAATTCACCGGGAACATTTTCCTGAAGGCTCCATGAAAGGATATCTCCCCATGCTTTATATCGGGGCAAAAGCACTTTCGGTATTTGAATATGTGATAAAGACTCTGCATGCGTTTCGATGGAGATCTCTTTATCCCTTACTTTAAAAGTATATATAGCTTCTTTGTACTTCTTTACCTTTTCGTCCCACTCTTCTATTTTCTCATAATTATGAGGATTGAGATCTTTCAGACGCTTATCAAATTTCTTTTTCAGATTCGATATTAAGTCCTCATTTCCCGACTCCTTCTTTAAAATAGATATAGTATGATCAAGAGCATATAACTCCTGAGCTATCTTACTTTGTTCATTTACCCAATGATCGTAATTTCTGTTATTCTCAGAAATTTCGGATAGATAACGAACCCGATTTGGAGGGATGATATAGATTTTTTCGGATTGCTCCTTACCTATTTCCTTATGTGATGCAAATGAAAAACCTGATTTTTCTGCAAGTACATTAAATACTGCATTATAAAGATTATTCATGCCAGGATCATTGAATTGGGATGCAATGGTCCCGAAAACGGGCATGCTTTCCACATCACGATCAAATTGTTTATGATTGCGTTGAAATTGTTTTTTAACATCTCTCAATGCATCGAGTGCGCCTCTTTTATCAAATTTATTTAAAGCGATAAGGTCTGCGAAATCAAGCATGTCTATTTTCTCCAGCTGGGTTGCAGCACCATATTCAGGTGTCATCACATAAAGTGAAATGTCGGAGAAGTCAAGAATTTCTGTATCTGACTGACCAATTCCCGAAGTCTCAAGAATGATCAGGTCATAATTGGCATATTTAAGGATCTCAACTGCATCTCCTACGTGTTTCGATAGGGCCAAATTCGCCTGACGAGTAGCCAGTGAGCGCATATAAACTCTCGAATCATTAATCGAATTCATACGGATCCGATCACCAAGTAATGCTCCACCTGTTTTACGTTTTGAAGGGTCAACTGAAACAATTGCGATGGTTTTATCCTCGAAATCATTTAAAAAGCGACGAACAAGCTCATCCACTAAAGAAGATTTACCGGCTCCACCAGTTCCTGTAATTCCTAACACCGGTGTTTTGGAATTTTTATTCTTTGATCTGATCTCTTTTAGTATAGGCGACGCTATTTCAGGGAAATTCTCGGCACAAGAAATTAAACGTGCAACCAGACCTTGATTTTCAGTATTAAGTTTTGAAAGATCTGTATCAACCTTGTCTCCGACCGGGTAATCAGATTGTTTAACCAGATCGTTGATCATTCCCTGAAGACCTAATTCTCTTCCATCATCGGGATGGTAGATCTTAACGATCCCATAATCCATTAATTCTTTAATTTCGGTAGGAAGGATGGTTCCTCCTCCACCGCCGAATATTTTAATGCCTTCTGCCCCTTTTTCAACTAAAAGATCGCGCATGTATTTAAAATATTCAAGATGACCTCCCTGATAGGAAGTCATTGCGATTGCGTTAGCATCTTCCTGAATAGCTGTATTTACAACTTCTTCCACACTGCGGTCGTGACCTAGATGAATGACCTCACATCCGGTAGTCTGGATGATCCTTCGCATTACATTTATAGCCGCATCATGTCCATCGAACAAAGAGGCAGCGGTCACAATTCGTACTTTATTCTTTGGCTTATAAACTTCAGCAGGCTTCATAAAAGTCATTTTACAGAATTGCTGCAAAGATACTCAAATATCATGTTCTCAAAAGTCGGAACGCAAGCTCTGCAAGTAATTTAACTAACAAGTTATAAAGGGTTTAAAAACTAATTTCTCAGTGGAAAATTGTCCTGATCCTCTGGTTTTGCCTCATCCGGATTGGCCTGGAATTCAACATCTGTGGCAAATACCTTGGTATCTCCTCTCCAAAATACTATTATATAACGTTCAATATATTTTAGATTTACCCGCTGACCGGAAAGTGCTGCCTTATTTAATTTCTCCATCAATTCATCATTTCCTTTTTCAATAGAAAAAGTAAAAGTTTCGGAAATGATATTATTCGGATCCTTAATGGCCCCGAAAGTCTGAAGGTTCATCTGCCCTTCCCATGTTTTTACAATGGCCCCTCGTTTACTCACCTTCATTATTATTCCTGCGCGAGATCCTTCGCTATAGGTTCCGTAGTATAAAAAAAGCATAACGCCAATAAAAAGGACTAATAAGATAATTCCTATTTTTTTCAGTGTGTTCATTTTAATTGCTAATTAGTTAAGTCAAATATATAATTAGAATGTTATTTATTTATCACATCTTAAGGTTAAAGTGATCTCTATAAAGGAAATAATGAAACATCCATATCTCTTTCGATATAAATGGCATGATTTACAGGAATTTCTTTCCAAAACACTTCATCATCTGTTAGCTTTTCGGAAGAGATCAATGCAGCACTTCTCTCCAACTTCCCTTTTTCAAATTTCAGATCCCCTTCCGGATCTAACCTGCATGATACGTTTTCTGCGAAGTAGAGTGTTCGATTATCGATTTCGGGCTGACTGCTATAGCGTGTAGCAACCATCGATTTACCATCGCTTAAAACGATATTATAATTGCTTACAGAATAAACTCCCTTTGCTAATTTTAGCCTCTCGATCTCAGAAAAAGTCATTTTAAAGCAATCGACTAATCTGGAAGGACTTGGATCTAGATCCACTTCATTCC
>Ga0316188_10000756_pt1 | contig 14673 bp, 12 predicted proteins | sample Phiworburrow1_MG_FD_204933 | JGI IMG/M metagenome (GOLD analysis project Ga0316188, IMG submission 204933) | Coastal sediment microbial communities from Maine, United States - Phippsburg worm burrow 1 | ecosystem: Environmental > Aquatic > Marine > Coastal > Sediment | place: USA: Maine...
GACATCTGCCCCAGTGTTTCGATGTTGTGCGTCAGCAGCAGCGTCCGGCAACCCGTCCGCGCCGCAACGAGCGCGGCCTCCGTGCCGGCATGACCGCCGCCCACGACGATGACATCGAAACTTTCCGGGTAGTGCATCCGCAGGACTTGAGATCAAAGCTGGAAGATGGCGGCGGCGCCAAGCGACGCAATGGCTGCCTCGAGCGGGGCCGAGTATACGAGCCGCGGGTACGGCTACAGGAATGTTTCACGTGGAACCGGTTCCACGTGAAACAACTACTTCCCGAAACGAGGCTCCAGGGCGGACCCGCGAATACGGAGGCTGATCGGTGCCTGCACCCGCTGCCCGCCTAGCTCGACCCGCACGACGCCCGCAAGCCCCAGATCGGGCGCGACGGTGAAGTCGCTCCGCGCAGACAGGGCGCCGGCCCGGCCGCCCGTTTCCTCGAACCGGACGCCGCTCGCGGACGCCGCCAGCGTGCCCTCGAATTCCGTGAAGCGCGTCGTCCCGGCGGCCGTCGCCCCTTGCGTCGCCGCAAGGCCGAGATTGATCCCGTTCAGCGTCGCCCACCGAAGTTGGAAAGGCCCTTCGATGGCGGTCCGGCTGATGGCGTCATCGAGCGTTGCGCCGCGTCCGACCATGGTGAGGCTCAGCGTGGCCGTGCCCTGGATCGAAGTCGGCAGCGCTTCCTGCGCCCCCTGCCCCCGCGGCCGCAGCGATTGCAGGACGGACTCGACGTCGATGTTGGTGGCGTTTGCGATCCCGGTGATCACCCATTCAACGTCCGTGGCGGCGAACAGCATCCCGGTCGTGACGCCGAAGAAGCCTGCCAGCGTGTAGGAGGACACCTCGAGAACGTTCCCGTTGATCCGTCCGGCTGCGCGAACCTCGTTCCATCTGACCTTGGGCCCGACCGGCAGGGCCCACCGTTCTGCTTCGAGGCTGAAGTCCACGACCTCGGGACCTTCGGTCGCCGGCGCCGGCCTGAACTGAATCTGCATCGTGCCGCCGTCATTGCCTTCGAGCGGCCGAAGTATCAGCGGTCCGAAATTGCCGTCTTCACCGCGTCGCAGGAGGCCCTCGTATTGCCCAGGGAGCAGCCGGTTGTCGGTGATCCGGATCGACTCGAAGCGGATCGTTGAAATCTTGCTTGGCAGTTCGCGCGCGCTGCCCGGCAGGACCCGGACGGCCGACATCGCCTGTGCGGGCGTCATGGTCAGCGGCGCGATCGTCGCCTCGCCCCAGACCCACTGTCCGCCCCGCAGCGCCGCCCAGATGTCTTTCCAGTTGATGAGGATCGAAACCTCGTCGGCCTTGAACTGGCCGGCGGCGCTCACCTCGCGGATGACGAGGCGCGGCGTCGGCAGCAAGCGGAACTCGCTCCCTGCGACCGTCACCGGCCGCTTCAGCACCGTGGTCAACCTGTCGGCGATGCGGGCCGCCGACGTTTCGTCGCGCAAGGGCTTCAGCATTCCGTACAAGACGCCAAGGATCACGACCATCACGGCAACGCCAAGCAGCCGCTTCATCCAGACCCGCAGGGCCACACGCCGGCGTTCATCCGCGTACTCCTCCGCGTCGGCGCGGTCCCGCTCCTCCTGCAGATCCAATCGGTCTGGCACGTTCACCGTCGTGATCGCGAAGCGGGTCGCCTCGGTGGCATCCCACTGTGGCTCGGTCGGCGGCTGGGTCACCGTTGCAACTTCGGTCTGCGAGCGCACACTTCCGCGCGGACGGCCTCGCGTGGACGCGGCGCGGACGGGTGCCGGCTCGCCGGTGGCCTCCCGCGCCAATTGAGCCGCTGCCCGCTCGACGCTCGCGCGCACGAGTTCCGAGGCGACCTCCTCGTCACTTGAGCCGAATACGGTGACCGGATCGAGTTCCGTCTGTTCGAGAAAGTGTGCAACCGCCTCGGGCTCGAGGCGCGAAACCTCCGGAACGAGCCCGGTGGCCTTGATCGCATCCATCGACCCCATCGGCTCCACGAGGCCCGCATCCTGCAGCTTGCCAAGGGCGCGTTCGACTCGCTCGTCGTTCAGGCTCGGAAGACGCGCCTGCAATCCGGCGACATTCAGCCGGCCGTCGAGCAGGATCAGGATCAGCCGTTCGCTCTGCGTGAACTGGTGCGACTTCTCATAGACCTCCCGCACACCTCGATCGGTGCGGCGGTAGATCATCGCAGCGTTCAACGACATTGCATCACTCGTAGTGTCAGCCGGTGCCGGACGGTTGTGGTCTGGTCGATCGATTGTATCGATGAAGACAGCGCGCTCGTAGTCCGTCATTCATCCGATAAGCCAGCCCTAACCTCGCCGATTGGCGGCTTCGCCGCAAATGAAAAGGGCGGCAATCGCCGCCCTTGGTCGAGCGAAACGCCAGTTATGCCGCCGGCGCCGCGCGCCTGCGCGCCCACCACTCGGCGAACTCGCCGACGATACCGCGCCGGAACGCAAGCACGCAGACGACGAAGATGAGGCCGGTCACCACCGTGACCGACTCGCCCAGTCCATTGAACCAATCGATGCCCGTGACCCCGGCCAGGAACATGCCGATCTCGCCGACCTTGTTTTCGAGCGCGATGATGATGAACGCTCCCAGGATCGGGCCGAGCATCGTGCCCATGCCGCCGACGAGCACCATCAGGATCACAAGCCCGGACATCGTCCAGTGCGCGTCCGTCAGCGTGGCGAAGCCAAGCACCAGTGTCTTGGTCGCTCCCGCCAGGCCGGACAGCGCCGCGGAAAGGACGAAGGCAAGCAGCTTGAAGCGCGCGGTGTCGTAACCGAGCGACATTGCGCGCGGCTCGTTCTCGCGGATCGCCTTCAGCACCTGCCCGAAGGGCGAGTGCACCGTTCGATAGACGACCAGGAACGACAGCACGAAGATCCCGAGAACCACGTAATACAGCGAGATGTCGCTGCGCAGGCTCACGATCCCCAGCAGCGATCCGCGCGGCACGCTCTGCAGTCCATCCTCGCCACCGGTGAATGGGGTCTGCAGGAACAGGAAGTACAGCATCTGAGCAAGCGCCAGCGTGATCATCGAGAAATAGATCCCGCTGCGACGGATCGCAAGCACGCCCATCACGAAACCGAGCGCGGCCCCGCTGAGCAGGCCGACCAGCAAGCCAAGCTCCGGCGAAAACCCCCACACCTTCATCGCATGTCCCGCGGCGTACGCCGCGCCGCCGAGAAAGGCGGCGTGACCGAAGGACAGCAGGCCGGTGAACCCGATCAGCAGGTTGAAGGCGATTGCGAACAGAGCGAAGCACATCACCTTCATCACGAAAACGGGGTAGGCACCGAACCACGGCAGCGCCGCCACCAGGGCAACCAGCACTGCATACAACCAGAGCGTCCTGGGAAGCTTCACGCTCATCTCTCCTTGCCGAACAGCCCCGCGGGCCGCAGCAGCAGCACGATCGCCATGATGACGAACACCACGGTCGCCGACGCCTCGGGATAGAAGACGCGGGTAAAGCCCTCGATGACGCCCAGCCCGAGGCCCGTCACGATCGAGCCGAGGATGGATCCCATGCCGCCGATCACGACCACGGCGAACACCACGATGATCAGGTTGCTGCCCATCAGCGGCTGCACCTGGAGAATCGGTGCGGCGAGGACACCCGCAAACCCGGCCAGCGCAACGCCAAAGCCGTAGGTCAGGGTCACCATCAACGGCACGTTGACTCCGAACGCCTCGGTCAGCCTGGCGTTCTCCGTGCCCGCGCGCAGCAGGGCGCCGAGCTTGGTGCGCTCGATGATGAACCACGTGACGAGGCAGACGACCACCGACGCCAGCACGACCCATGCACGGTAGTTCGGCAGGATCATGAAGCCCAGGTTCGTTGCGCCTGCCAGCTGGTCCGGAACGCTGTACGGCAGTCCGGACACTCCATAGAAGGAGCGGAAGAACCCTTCGATCAGCAACGTCAGGCCGAAGGTGAGCAGCAGGCCGTACAGGTGGTCCAGCTTGTAGAGGTGCCGCAGCAGCAGCCGCTCGATCACGATGCCGAACAGGCCCACCGCCAGCGGTGCGACCACCAGCATCACCCAGTAGTTAAGGCCGAAGTAAGTGAGGCCCATCCAGGCGAAGATCGCGCCCATCATGTACAGGGCGCCGTGCGCGAAGTTGATGACGTTCAGCAGCCCGAAGATGACCGCGAGGCCGAGCGAGAGCATCGCGTAGAACGAGCCGTTGACCAGCCCCAGAAGCAGCTGGGACAACAGCGCGGACAGCGGAATGCCGAAGATTTCTGTCATCTGCAGGCGTCAGAGAGGCACCGGGCGGCATGCCGCCCGGTGCGTCGCAGCGGCTACTTCTTGACCAGCTTGCACTTGGACTCGGCCAGCGGCGTGTACGCCTGCTCGCCAGGGATCGTCTGCGCCAGCTTGAAGTAGTCCCACGGCTCCTTCGACTCGGCCGGCGACTTCACCTGCATCAGATACATGTCGTGGATCATCCGGCCGTCCTGGCGGACGTAGCCGTTCTTCGCGAACATGTCGTTGATCTTCACCTTCTTGAGCTGCGCCATGACCGCGTCGGGCTCGTCCGTGCCGATGGCCTTGACGGCCTTCAGGTAGTTCGTGACCGCCGAGTAGTCGCCCGCCTGGATCATCGACGGCATCCGCTTCATCTTGTCGAAGAAGCGGCGACCCCATTCGCGCGCCTCTGGCGACTGGTTCCAGTACCAGCCATCCGTCAGGTACATGCCCTGGGTCGTCTTCAGTCCCAGGCTATGGATGTCGTTGATGAACATCAGCAGCCCGGCGAGCTTCATGTTCTTGGTGATGCCGAACTCGTTGGCCGCCTTGATCGAGTTGATCGTGTCGCCGCCCGCGTTCGCCAGGCCGAGGATCTGCGCCTTGCTGCTCTGGGCCTGCAGCAGGAAGGACGAGAAGTCGGAGGCGTTCAGAGGATGGCGCACTGCGCCGACGACCGTGCCGCCATTGGCCTTCACCACGTCACCGGTGTCCTGTTCGAGCGAGTGGCCGAACGCGTAGTCCGCGGTCAGGAAGAACCAGGTCTTGCCGCCGCTCTTCACCACGGCCGCGCCGGTGCCCTTGGCCAGGGCCACGGTGTCGTACGCGTAATGGACCGTGTACGGCGTGCAGTCCTCGTTGGTCAGGCGCGAGCTGGCCGCTCCGATGGAGATGTAGGGCCGCTTCTTCTCGCCGGCCACCTTCGCGCCGGCCAGCGCCGTCGACGAGTTGGTGCCGCCGATGATCACGTCGGCGCCGTCCGTGTCGATCCACTCGCGGATCTTGGACGACGCGATGTCGGCCTTGTTCTGGTGGTCGGCGAACACCAGCTCGATCTTCTTGCCGGGGAACTCCTTCTGCATGTCGGCGATCGCCATCCGGATCGCCTCGACGCCGCCGGGGCCGTCGATGTCGGAATACAGCGACGACATGTCGGTAATGAAGCCGATCACGATCTTGTCGCCGGACAGCTTCTGCGCCTGCGCGCTGCCGACGCCGAATGCCAAACCGCACATCGCCAGCGCGGCACAAATCTTCTTCAGTTTCACTGTGTCTCCTCCTCTGGAAAAACGTTGATGAATCAGACTCCGAGGAGCTCGTGCAGGGTCGCTTCCTTCTCCCGCAGCTGTGCGGCGGAAAAGGACTCGACGATGCTCCCGTGCTCCATGACGTAGAAACGATCCGCCAGCGGCGCCGCGAACCTGAAGTTCTGCTCGACCATCACGACCGTGTAACCCTTGGCCTTCAGCGTGCGGATCATCTCGCCCAGCTTGCTGACGATGACCGGCGCGAGCCCTTCTGAAATCTCGTCGAGCAGCAGCAGGTGCGCGCCCGTGCGCAGGATGCGGGCCACGGCCAGCATCTGCTGCTCGCCGCCCGACAGCCGCGACCCCTGGCTGCGTGCCCGTTCCCTGAGGTTCGGGAACATGGCGTAGATCTCGTCGATGCTCATGCCGCCCTCGCTGGAGACCCGCGGCGGCAGCATCAGGTTTTCCTCGCACGACAGGCTGGCGAAGATGCCCCGCTCTTCGGGGCAGTAGCCGATGCCGAGGTGGGCGATGCGGTGCGTCGCCATCCCGATCGTCTCCGCGCCGTTGACCCGGATCGAGCCCTTGCGGGAGCCGGTGAGTCCCAGCACCGCGCGCAGCGTGGTGGTGCGGCCGGCGCCGTTGCGGCCGAGCAGCGTAACGACTTCGCCCTGGCCGACGTGCAGGTCCACGCCGTGCAGGATGTGCGACTCGCCGTACCAGGCGTGCAGGCCCTTGATCTCGAGCGCGGCGGTCATCAGTGCCCCACGCCTTCCAGCTGGGCGTCGGCCGTGCCCATGTAGGCCTCCTTCACCGCCGGGTCGTTGGACACGCGGGCATACGGCCCTTCCGCGAGCACCGCCCCGCGGGACAGCACGGTGATCGTGTCGGCGATGCTCGATACGACGTTCATGTTGTGCTCGACCATCAGCACGGTGCGGCCAGCCGCAACGCGCTTGATCAGTTCGGTCACGCGGGCCACGTCCTCGTGGCCCATGCCCTGCGTCGGTTCGTCGAGCAGCATCAGCTCGGGTTCCGTCGCCAGCGTGGTCGCGATCTCGAGCGCGCGCTTGCGCCCGTAGGGCAGCGACACGGTCTCGGCCGATGCAAAGGGACCGAGATCGACCTGCTCGAGCAGGTCGAGCGCGCGGGCATTCAAGTGGTCCAGCGCCCGCTCGCTGCGCCAGAACTGGAACGACAACCCGGTCGGTCGCTGCAGCGCGATGCGGACATTCTCCAGCACGCTCAGGTGCGGAAACACCGACGAGATCTGGTACGAGCGCACGATGCCCCGGCGCGCGATGTGCTCAGGCGTTTCGCGCGTGATGTCCCCGCCGTTGAACAGGATGCTGCCGCGGGTGGGCGTGAGGAACTTGGTGAGCAGGTTGAAGCAGGTGGTCTTGCCCGCACCGTTCGGGCCGATCAGCGCGTGGATGGTGCCGCGCACTACCTTCAGGCTCACGTCGCTGACAGCCACGAACCCCTTGAACTCCTTCGTCAGGCCGCGCGTCTCGAGAATGATGTCGGAGGGGTTCATTTCGGGTCTGATGGGACGCTTCCCGTACGGCCGGGCCGCCTCAGGCGGAGGCCGCGAGGATAGCAATGTAGTCGGCGTGGGTTGCCGCCCTCGGATTGGTCGCGTGGCAATGGTCCTTCAGGGCCTGCGTGGCGATCTCGTCATAGACCTCCGGACCGATCCCCATCTCGCCGAGACCGGACGGCAGCCCCAGGCGCCGATTGAGGTCGCGAATCGCGCCCGCCAGGGCGGACCCGCCGCGCACGCCGAACACATCGGCGATCGCCTGCACCTTGTCTGGCACGGCCGCTTCGTTGAACTTGATGACCTCCGGCAGCAGCACCGCGTTGAGCGTGCCGTGGTGCGGGCCGATCGGCAGCGCACCGAGCGCGTGCGACAGCGAATGGACGGCCCCCAGCCCTTTCTGGAACGCCATCGCGCCCTGCATCGAGGCACTCATCATGTTCCAGCGCGCCTCGCGGTCGGTCGGCTGGTTGACTGCGCGGTCGATGTGCTTCAGCGCGCGCGTCAGTCCGTCGTGCGCGATGGCGTCGGCCGGCGGATTGACCGCCTTGGACAGGTACGTCTCGACGCAATGGGCGACGGCGTCCATCCCGGTGGCCGCGGTGAGTTTCGGCGGCAGGCCGAAGGTCAGCTCGGGGTCGCAGATCGCCGTCTTCGGCACGATGTGCCACGAATGGAAGCCTAGCTTGCGTCCGTCGTTGAGGATGATGATGGCGCCGCGCGCGACTTCGCTGCCCGTGCCGGCCGTCGTGGGAATCGCGATCAGCGGCGCCACGGCGGCCGTGATCTTCGGGCTGCCGCCAAGGATGGTGGCGTAGTCGGCGAGCACCCCTGGGTGGGCGGCCATGATCGCCACGCCCTTGGCCAGGTCGATCGGGCTGCCGCCGCCGAGCGCCACCAGGCCGTCCGCACCGTGCGCCCGATACGCATCGACCGCCTTCATCACGGCCGCTTCGGTCGGGTTCGATGGGGTCTGGTCGAACACGGCAACCGGCATGTCGCCGAGCGCCGCCTTCAGGCGATCCAGCAGGCCGGCTCCGACGACGCCGCGGTCGGTGCAGATCAACGGCCGGCGGATGCCTGCGCGCTCACACTCCGCCCGCACGAGCGCAAGCGCTCCGAAATCGAACTGGACCTGGGTGATGTAGTAGATCAGCCCCAATACGGTCTCCTGCGTACGGGTACTGCGGCCCGGCGGCCTCGTGGCGGGCCTTGCGGGCGGGTCAAACAGTATCTTCGCAAAGCGATGCCGGTGCAAGGCGCGGGTCAAAGGCGCGCGCTTGGCGAACCTGTTATCAGCGGCCGCGCGACCCCCCGCTCGTCTGCACAGCGGCCCTCGATGAAGACAAGGCAAGCGACCGGATCCGCGGGAGCGCTCCGGTCGTCTGCCGGCCGCGGTGCATCCGACCAGCCGGTCGATGGAACAGGGCCGCCCGCGGGCAGCCCTTCGCGCTGACGCTGCGGCGGTCAGGCCGCGATGCGCCGCTCCAGCGCTGCGCGCGCATCCTGCAAGGCGCGCGGCAGCCGCGGCGACAGCCGGGCGAAGAGCTCGCCATGCTGCGCGACCTCCTTGCGCCAATCGCCCGGATCGACGGCGGTGACGCGCTCGTACTGCGCGCGCGCAAAATCGAGTCCGGTCCAGTTCAGGTCTTCGTAGCGCGGCGAGATGCCGAACAGGTGTTCCGCGCCGCCAGCGCCGCCCTCGACGCGCTCGACGATCCACTTGAGCACGCGCATGTTCTCGCCGAACCCCGGCCAGACGAACTTGCCATGCTCGTCCGTGCGGAACCAGTTGACCGTGAAGACCTTCGGCAACTTCGAGCCGCTGGCCGCGAGCTTCTCCCCGAGCGAGATCCAGTGTCCGAAATGGTCGCCCATGTTGTAGCCGCAGAACGGCAGCATGGCGAACGGGTCGCGCCGCAGCACGCCCTGCGCGCCGGCCTGCGCAGCCGTCGTTTCAGAACCCATGGTCGCGGCCATGTAGACGCCCTCTACCCAATTGCGCGCTTCGGTCACCAGCGGCACCGTGGTCGAACGCCGGCCGCCGAACATGAACGCGTCGATCGGCACGCCGTTCGGGTCTTCCCAGTCCCGGTCGATCGACGGGCACTGCTGCGCAGCCACCGTAAAGCGGGCGTTGGGATGGGCCGCCTTGCGCCCCGCCTTGCCGTCCTCCGGCGTCCAGTCCCGGCCCTGCCAATCGATCAGGTGCGCCGGGGCCGGGCCCATGCCCTCCCACCAGACGTCGCCGTCGTCGGTGAGCGCGACGTTCGTGAAGATGACGTTCTCGTGCAGCATCGCCATCGCGTTGTGGTTGGTCTTCTCCGAGGTGCCCGGCGCTACGCCGAAGCAGCCCGCCTCGGGATTGATCGCGTACAGGCGGCCGTCCGGTCCCGGCTTGATCCACGCGATGTCCTCGCCGATCGTCGTCACCTTCCAGCCCTTGAAGGCGGGCGGCGGGATCAGCATCGCGAAGTTGGTCTTGCCGCAGGCGGACGGGAAAGCGGCGCCGATGTGATATTTGCGCCCCTCCGGCGAGGTGACCGCGACGATCAGCATGTGCTCCGCAAGCCAGCCCTGGTCGCGCCCCATGGTCGAAGCAATGCGCAGCGCGAGGCACTTCTTGCCGAGCAGCGCGTTGCCGCCGTAACCGGACCCGTATGACCAGATCTCGCGCGTTTCGGGGAAATGCACGATGTACTTCGTGTCGTTGCATGGCCACGCCACGTCCTTCTCGCCGGCCGCGAGCGGCTTGCCCACCGAATGGATGCAAGGCACGAACTCGCCGTCGGTGCCCAGCAGCTCCACCACCGGACGCCCCATGCGGGTCATGATGCGCATGTTCACGACGACGTAGGGACTGTCGGACAGCTCCACGCCGATCTGCGCGATGTGGCTGCCGAGGGGTCCCATCGAAAACGGGACCACGTACATGGTCCGCCCGCGCATGCAGCCCGAGAACAGGCCCTTCAGCGTGGCCCGCATCTCGCCGGGCGCCATCCAGTTGTTGGTCGGCCCGGCATCTTCCTTCTGCTCGCTGCAGATGAAAGTGCGGTCCTCCACCCGTGCGACGTCGCCCGGATCGGACAGGGCCAGGTAGCTGTTGGGCCGCTTGGCGGGATTCAGGCGCCGCAGCGTCCCGGCCGCCACCATCTCGTCGCAGAGCCTGTCGTACTCGGCCTGCGAGCCGTCGCACCACACCACGCGGGCAGGCTGTGTCAGACGGACGACGTCCGCGACCCATGCGATCAGCTTCCTGTTCTTGACGTATGAAGGGGCGCCTGCCTGCCCCGAAAGCACTGCGCTCATTGGTCCTGCCTCCAGGTCGTCGCCGCGTCCCGTGACGGGCGCAGCGATCATGATTCTTGCCACTTCGTGGCTTGTGGCCGCGAGCAAACGGCGTGCGGCGGGTGGCCGGGCGTCGCCAGATTGCGGGAAGACCGCCATTTTAGCCGGGGGCCCCGGCCCCTCAAAGCGCCCCCTCGTCCGCCCCCGGGCCCGGGACAGGCGTCGCCAGCCCCGGGGCGTGCGACCATGCGCGCCTGGTCCATTCGACCTTGACACCATGAAGATCCTCGTACTCGACGACTATCAGGATGTGGTGCGGCACCTTGACTGCTACGCCCGGTTGCACGGGCACGATGTCAAGGTCCTGACCCACGGCGCGGCCGGACCCGGGCAGATGGCGGTTCGCCTGCGCGACGCCGAGGCGCTCGTGCTGACGCGCGAGCGCACCCGCATCACCGAGGACCTGCTGAAGCGACTGCCTCGGCTGCGGCTGATCAGCCAGACGGGCAAGGCCGGCCCGCACATCGACATCGACGCATGCTCCCGGCGGGGGATCGCGGTGGCCGAAGGCTCGGGCTATTCAGCGGCCACATCCGAGTTCACATGGCTGCTGATCCTCGCCGCGATGCGGCGCCTGCCGGCGTACATGGCGAACCTGTACGCGGGACAGTGGCAGCAGAGCGTCCCGCCCCTAACGGACTGGCCGCTGGCCGGGCTGGGCGTCGCGCTCGCCGGCAAGACCCTCGGCATCTGGAGCTACGGCAAGATCGGGGCGCTGGTCGCCGGGTACGGAAAGGCGTTCGGCATGCGGGTGCTGGTGCACGGCAGCGACCAGGCGCGGGCGCGGGCGACCGCCGACGGGCACGATACGGCGTCCGGCAAGGACGAGCTGTTCGAGCGCGCCGACGTGCTGACGCTGCATCTGCGGCTGGCGGAGTCCACGCGCGGCTGCGTGACCGCGCGCGATCTGGCGCGGATGTCGCGCAGCGCGCTGCTGGTCAACACCAGCCGCGCCGAACTCATCGAACCGGACGCGCTGGTGCCCGCCCTGCGCTCCGGCCGGCCCGGGATGGCGGCGATCGACGTCTACGAGCGTGAACCCGTGCGCGACGAGCCGCTCCTCACCCTGCCCAATGTCGTCGCCACCCCGCACATCGGGTTCGTCGAGCGGGCGTCCTACGAGACGCTGTTCGGCGGCGCCTTCGACAACGTCATTGCGTTCGCGGCCGGGAGGCCGCAGAACATCGTCAATGCCGCCGCGCTGGCCGCGCGGTAGGACCGGCTTCGGCCCGCGCGCCCGCCAGGGCGATCAACCGATCACGTTGATCTCGACTGCCTGCGGGCCCTTCTGGCCCTGCTGAACCTGGTACTCGACGCGCTGGTTCTCCTTCAGGGTACGGAACCCCTTGGACTGGATCCCGCTGAAATGCGCGAACAGATCTGCTCCGCCATCGTCGGGCTTGATGAAGCCGAAGCCCTTTGTCTCGTTGAACCATTTCACGGTGCCTGTCGGCATTCGATGTCACTCCGGTTGGGCGCGGGGAAGCGCCCGCGGCGCGCAAACGATCTCGCTGTTGGGGTTGCCGGGAGCAGGTAGAGCGACAGGAAGAGCCCGTCTCGTGTCACCGGGCGGCTGGCAAGTCATGAATCCAGTTCCACAGCCCGAACCGACTGCGCTTCCAAGCTACTCCAGCGTCCGCCAAAAATCCAGAAGCGGGCGTCTGCCTGCGCCTGAAACGGCTATGGCGCCCAGGGGCGGACGAGGTCGTCCGGCACGAGGGCGTACAGCGCGGCGTCGAATCGTGCATCGCCGTGCACGATCCCGTGGCGCAGAGCGCCTTCGTAGCGCGCCCCCGCTCGCTCGGCCGCGCGCCGGCTCGAGGCGTTGTCGAGCCGGATCCGCATCGACGCACGCGCCAGCCTGAGTTCGTTGAAGGCGAACGCCGCCATGCTTCGCATCGCCGTGCTGGCCACGCCGCGCCCGCGCTCGGACAGCCGCACCCAATAGCCCAGCTCGCCCTCGCGCTTGCCGTACAGCTGGATGTCGTGGACTCCGATCACGCCCAGCACGCGCCCGCTGTCCAGCAGGGTCATGTGGAACGCGCTGCGCTCCCGCCACATGCGGTCGGCCTCGCCGAACCAGCGCTCGACGTCGGCCCGTCCGTAGTCGGCGTGGCACCATGGCATCCAGCGCGTCAGCGACGCACGCGATTCGTCGACCGCCGCAAGGAACGCGTCGACCGGAGGCGCCGTCGCCAGGGTCAGGGGAACCAGCTCAAACGACACCCGCACGCTCCCTCTTCCAGCGCGACCATCCGCGATACGCGAGCCCGACCGTCAGCACGACGGCAGCCATCCGCAGTGCGTGGAACGCGGTCACGATCGGCACGCCGAGCCGCAGCGCCTTGGCCGTCAACGCCATCTCCCCGATGCCGCCCGGTGTGGTGGCAACGATCGACGTCGACCAATGCAGCCCGGAGCCGCGCGCCAGCAGCCAGCCGAACAGGGCCGCGAGCACCAGGTAGACCAGCGTGATGGCCGCGACCGCGCCGAGAAACCGCGGCGCGGAACGGAAGAACTCCGGCGTGAAGCGCACCCCGAGTCCGATGCCGATCAGCAGCTGACCGCCATTGATGACCGCGGTCGGGAGCGCCGACAACGTATGGCCGGTCGCCGTGACCAGCGCTGCGGCTGCCAGCGGACCGATCATCCAGCTGTTCGGCGAGCCGATGCGCCGCATCGCCAGCGCCGCGCCCCCCGTGACGGCTGCCAGCAGAGCAAATCCGGCCCAGGAGAAGTCACGCGCCGACGGCACATAGGGATCCAGGCCATGCACGTCGAATGCGTTCAGCAGCAACGGCACGATCAGCACGACCAGCATGATGCGCAGGCTGTGAGCGGCCGCCACCCGATCCACCCGGCCGCCGTGACGCTCCGCCAGCGCCGCCATCTCGCTCGCGCCGCCGATCGCCATGCCGAAGAACGACGTCGCGGCGTCGGTCGGCACCGATCGCGCCAGCAGCCAGCTGCCGAGCAGGCCCAGTGCGAGGGCAAACACCACCGCCAGCGCGACCCACGGCGCGAGCCGCCCGACCTCCCGCACGACGTCGGGGGAGAAGTACAAGCCGAGCGCGACGCCGATCACCCACTGCCCGACCTGGCGCCCGCCGGGAGGTGAGGCGAGGCGCCCGTGCAGCATGCTCACGAGCGCGACTGCAACGAGCGGCCCGATCAGCCAGGGCAGCGGAGTGCGCAGCCACACGCAGACGGCCGCGCCGACGAGCGCGACGACGAACGAGCGAAGTACGGGCAGGACGTCAAGCATCAGCGGCCGCACACAGCGACAGACGGGAATTCGTTCGACACTGGAAGCGGGATGCGCCGGAGTCTAGCGGCCCGCGCGCAAACGCTTGTAGGCGCGCACCGCCATCGGCGTGAGCAGGATGATCGCGGTCATCGCGAACAGCGCGGCGGAGATCGGATGCGTCACGAACACCGACGGATCGCCCTGGCTGATCGAGAGCGCGCGGCGGAACTGCGTCTCCGCCAGCGGGCCCAGGATGAGGCCGATCACCGCCGGCGCCACCGGGAAACCCCAGCGCCGCATGCCGAACCCGAGCAGCCCGAATACATACAGCGTCAGCAGGTCCACCACCGACTGGTGCAGGCTGTAGGCGCCGAGTGTCGCAAACACGAGGATTGCGCCGTACAGCAACGGCTTCGGAATCTTCAGGACCTGGACCCACAGCCCGATCAGCGGCAGGTTCAGCACCAGCAGCAGCACGTTGCCGACATAAAGGCTGGCGATCAGCGCCCACACCAGATCGGGCTGCGTCTGGAACAGCAGCGGGCCGGGCTGGATGCCGTAGTTCTGGAACGCCGCCAGCAGGATGGCCGCGGTGGCCGACGTCGGGATGCCGAGCGTCAGCAGGGGCACCAGCACGCCGGTGGCGGCGGCGTTGTTCGCCGCTTCGGGGCCGGCCACGCCCTCGATCGCCCCCTTGCCGAACTCCTCGGGATTCTTGCTGAGCTTGCGCTCGGTCGCGTACGACAGGAAGGTCGGAATCTCGGCGCCGCCGGCGGGGATGGAGCCGAACGGGAAGCCGATCGCCGTCGCGCGCAGCCACGCGGGCCACGAGCGCCGCCAGTCCTCGCGCGACATCATCAGCGAGCCGGTGAGCCGCTCCATCTCCTCGCGCTGCCGGCTGCTGTAGGCGGCGACGTACAGCGCCTCGCCCACCGCGAACAGGCCGACGGCCAGCACCACGACATCGACGCCGTCGAGCAGCTCGGGCACGCCGAACGCGAAGCGCTGCTGCCCGGTCTGCTCGTCGAT
>Ga0316188_10000757_pt1 | contig 14667 bp, 13 predicted proteins | sample Phiworburrow1_MG_FD_204933 | JGI IMG/M metagenome (GOLD analysis project Ga0316188, IMG submission 204933) | Coastal sediment microbial communities from Maine, United States - Phippsburg worm burrow 1 | ecosystem: Environmental > Aquatic > Marine > Coastal > Sediment | place: USA: Maine...
GCTCAAATTCCAAATACCCAGCAGCCCTGTCTTCTTCATGGACATGAACAATATTTTCCTGTACATCGCCAAAAATCCAAGATAACATATCGTAAAAGTGAACGCCTATGTTCGTAGCTATACCTCCCGACTTGTTTTTATCTCCTTTCCAGGAAGTATGATACCAATGGCCCCTTGATGTTAAATAGGTTAGATCTACTTCAAATTTTTTGTCTTTAGGAGCCCTTTTTACTTTATCCCTCAATTCAATTATGCTGGGGTGTACCCTCAGTTGTAGGATATTATAGATCTTTTTCCCGGTTTTCTCCTCTACATGTTTTAATTTATCTATGTTCCACGGGTTTAAAACCAAAGGTTTCTCACAGATGGCATGCGCACCACTTCGCAAGGCAAAACGGATATGAGCATCATGCAAATAATTGGGAGAACATATACTAACATAATCCAAGTAGGTATTTGTTTCGTATTTTAATTTTTCTATATGCCTGTCAAAACGTTCAAACTCCACAAAGAAATCCGCATTTGGAAAATAGGAATCTATAACGCCTACGCTATCGCCTTTATCAAAAGCAGCTAATAAATTGTTTTTAGTATCCCTTATAGCTTTCATGTGCCTTGGCGCAATATATCCTGCTGCCCCGATAAGTGCAAAATTCTTCATATTATTATACTGTATTTGCTTATTTTTCGGGGATTACTTTCCCCTCAATAAATCTATATTTTTGTCCGCTCTCAGGACAAACAGCTTTCCCTTCCGGATCAAAGTTTAACCGATGCCCGAATTCGCTTACCCATCCAATTTGTCGTCCCGGATTTCCAACAATCAAAGCATAATCCAGCACTTCCTTTGTTACTACTGTACCAGCTCCTACAAGAGCATACCTGCCAATTGGATTTCCGCAAATAATAGTCGCATTAGCCCCGATTGACGCTCCCTGTTTAACCCTGGTTTCCACATACTGATCTCTTCTAATTACAGCGCTTCGCGGATTAATTATATTAGTAAAAACCATAGATGGGCCCAGGAATACATCATCCTCACAAATGACTCCTGTATAAATAGAAACGTTGTTCTGAACCTTTACATTATTCCCTAGAATTACTTTTGGAGAAACCACTACGTTCTGTCCAATATTACAATTATCACCAATTACACATTGGGGCATAATATGGGAAAAATGCCAAATTTTCGTGCCCGGACCTATTTTGGAACCTACGTCTACAACGGCTGTTTCATGTGCAAAATAATTATTGTCGGCCATAATCCTATTTTAGCTTAATAAAATATACCATAATTAAAGCAATACACTATTTTTTGGTCTCTTCGCAAAAGTACGATAATTCCTATCCTTGTCAAGTTTAACCTTCCCTTCCAAATTATTTTCCTTTAGAATTCTTTGGGCAAAACCATACCACGTCATAGCTTCCCCATCCGTAAAATGATGTACACCGTAGGATGTACGATCATTTTTTATTAAATCCAAAATATAGACGGCCAGGTTATTGGCGTCTGTTGGGCAGCCCGTTTGATCATCTGTTATTTTTAAATCATCCCCGGCCTTCGCTTTTAATAAAATGGTTTTATAAAAGTTCTTTCCGAATTCTGAATACAACCAGGAAGTCCTGATGATGAAATATTTCTCTAATCCTTCCTGGACATAGTTTTCCCCAGCTAACTTAGACATCCCATATTGATTAATGGGGTTTGGTAAATCTGTAGTTAAATAGCCCTCAGTCTTTTTCCCATCAAAAACGTAATCGGTCGAAATATGTATCAGAACCACATTGTTGTTTTTACAAGCACTGGCAATAATATTGACCCCATCGGCATTCACCGCAAATGCCCTTTCTGGAGTTTTTTCTGCTTGCTCGACATTCGTATAGGCAGCACAGTTAATACAATAATCGTAATTCCCGGATTCAAATACTGAGTTTACACTTTTTGCTTTGGTTATGTCTAAACCTATGGAGTCCAAAAATTTAAAATCCAAAGAATTATAATTACCGGCGATTTTCTGTAAACTTTTTCCCAATTGCCCTTCAGAACCTGTTACCAAAATTCTTTTCATAAATCCAGTTCTTTTAAAAAGGGTAGTTTTTTGTCTTTTTCTGAAAGAATTAACCGATCTGAAGGAAATTCCCAGTCAATATTTAGATCAGGATCATTATAGATAATTCCTCCTTCTGCCTCTTTTTTATAATATTGATCGCACTTGTAAATAAATTGCGTGTTATTATCCAAAGTAAGAAACCCATGTGCCAATCCTTTAGGTATAAATAACATTTTTTTATTTTCCTCAGAAAGTCTGATCTTAAAATACTCGCCAAAACTATTGCTTTGTTTTCTAATATCTACCACTATATCTATTACTTCACCCCGAATAACTCGAACCAGTTTTGTCTGAGCAAAGGTCCCATTTTGAAAATGTAATCCTCTTAATACACCTTTGGCGGAGATAGAATGGTTGTCCTGAACAAAATCTATAGGCATGCCCAGATAATGCTCTAAAGCCTTTTTATTATAAGATTCAAAAAAAGCTCCTCTATTATCTTCAAAAATAGTTGGTTCTATAACGACACAGCCTTCAATATTAGTTTTTGTAATTGTCAATTTGAATATGATTATGTGGTGTTTTGAATTATTTTAATCCCATCAGGTATTTGCCATAACCACTCTTTAATAATGGCTTAGCTAAGGCATGCAATTGCTCTTTTGTAATATATCCCTGAGAATAAGCTTCTTCTTCTATTGATCCAATTTTAAGGCCTTGTCTTTCTTCAATAACCTCAACAAACTGCGATGCCTGCATTAAAGATTGAAACGTGCCGGTATCCAGCCAGGCTGTACCCCTGTCTAAAATACTGACTTGAAGTTTCCCCTTCTCCAAATAGGCCTTATTGATATCGGTAATTTCTAATTCACCTCTTTTACTGGGCCTGATTTTTTTGGCAATATGTATAACCTCATTGTCATAAAAATAAATCCCGGGAACCGCATAGTTAGATTTAGGATGTTTTGGCTTTTCTTCTATAGAAATAGCCTTGCCCGCATCGTCAAATTCAACTACACCGTAGCGCTCCGGATCCTGAACATGATATCCAAATATAATACCTCCAATGGGATTACTATTTTGTTGCAATAAACCAGACAGCCCGGCGCCATAAAATATATTATCCCCCAATATTAAAGCTACTTTGTCCGTACCTATAAAATCTGATCCAATAATAAAAGCTTCTGCCAGCCCTTTGGGTTCTTTTTGAATGGCATAGCTAAACCTGCAACCCAGTTGTCTGCCATCCCCGAGAAGTTTTTTGAACAGAGGGCAATTGTCCAGATCAGTAATGATTAAAATATCCTGTATCCCAGCCGACATTAAGGTAGCTAAAGGGTAATAAATCATCGGTTTGTCATATACAGGCATAAGCTGTTTGCTGATAGCCAATGTAATAGGATGTAAGCGCGTTCCAGATCCTCCCGCTAATATTATTCCTTTCATTAGATTATAAGTTACTGATTGGTTTCTTTTTCATTATACATTTTTTCATAATATTCTATATAATCCCCTGAAGTAACATGATCCAGCCATTCCTGGTTTTCAAGATACCAATCAACGGTCATTTCCAGTCCTTCTTCAAAAGTAACGGAAGGTCTCCATCCCAGCTCTTTATTTATTTTACCGGCATCTATGGCATATCTTAAATCATGCCCCGGCCTGTCTTTAACATAGGTTATCAATTTCAGCGACGTACCTTCCTCTCTGTCTAATTTTTTATCCATCACCCTGCAAAGGAGTTTAACCAAATCAATATTCTGCCATTCATTAAAGCCACCAATATTGTAGGTCTCCTGGCTTTTCCCTTTGTGAAAAACTAAATCAATTGCAGCCGCATGGTCTTTCACATATAGCCAGTCTCGTGTATATCTGCCGTCGCCATATACCGGTAGGGGTTTGTTTTGGATGATGTTGGTAATACAAAGTGGAATTAACTTTTCGGGAAAATGGTTAGGTCCGTAGTTATTTGAGCAATTCGTAATGATATATGGCAAGCCATAAGTTTCACCGTATGCCCTCACAAAATGATCTGAACCCGCTTTTGAGGCAGAATAAGGGGAATTAGGGTCATAGGGTGAGTTTTCAGTAAACAAACCTTCCCTCCCTAAAGAACCATAGACTTCATCTGTACTAATATGATAAAAGAGCTTATTGCTCTTATTTTCTTTCCAAAGATTACGTGCCGCATTCAATAAATTCACGGTGCCAATAATGTTGGTGCGAACAAAAGCCAGGGGGTCGGAAATGGAACGATCTACATGTGATTCGGCCGCAAGATGAATTACTCCATCAAAGTGATACTTCTCAAAAATGGCATTGATAAATATACTGTCTAAAATATCTCCTTTGATAAAAAAATAATTGGGCAGGTCCTCAATGTCGCTCAGATTTTCAAGATTTCCGGCATACGTAAGAGCATCGAGGTTGTATATTTTATAATTCGGATACTTATTTACAAATCTGCGAACAACATGTGAGCCAATAAATCCGGCCCCGCCTGTAATTAATATACTTCTAACTTTACTGGTCCTTGTCATTAAAGTTCTATTTCTTTTGCCCTTTTGTTTAGGTACTTTAAAATATCTATTAAAAAAAACAAGCCTAAAAATACGCCTGGGACGAATATAATTGTCTTACCAAAAAAGGATTTTTCAATTTGTTGTGAGCTGCCAAAATTTATTATACTAATTGGTTTTTTTAGTTCCTGGATTTCTAATCTTTTTTGTTCAATATCCCGAATAACAGCATTTTTCAGATTTAAAATTCCTGTTATATCCAATTGATCTTCATTGTCCAAAACTATTCTTCCCTCTATCCTTTCACTTTCTTGCGACATTTTTATTGAATAATTGGTAACCAGGTAATCTATTTGTTTTACTAAGTCCTGATCCTGTATGATCCTTTTCTCCGCATTTTCAATGATAATCTTAGCCAATTCTATATAGTAATCATTAGAATTTATATAAGTAATTAATTTAGCTGCATAATTTAACCCTGTATCCATGTTTTTGAATGTGAAGGTTATCCTATGGTTTAATGTGCTTTTATTAAGAATTTCTGTCCTTAGTACATCTGTAATTAAGGCATCATTTCGAAATTTCTCTAATAATTCCAGATACATAATGTCCTCTTCAGTATTTTTAACTATTTCTGTTTCAACAGGTTGAATGTCAATTTCAAAACCGTCCAGCTGTAGTACATCTATCCCTAACTTACTGAAGAATAGAGTATCTTTTGCCTTGATATTAGCTGCAATTTCATTTACAACATCATATAAGTAATTCTTGCTCTCCAAATTAGGTTTAACAATAACTTCTATTTTCTGTTTCTTGGTTATTATTTTGTTTAGGCCAAAACCAATCAACAAGCCAGCTAAAACAAGAATCCCCAATTTGATTATATTTCGCTTTATATACAGAAATAGCCTTAAAAAGGATTTAAAAAGATTTGAAAAACCTTTCCCTATCATTCGAAATAATTGCCCTAAATCTATTTCATCACTTGATGAGGTTTCTTGTTGTGTTTGTTGATCTGCCATGATTAGGAATTAAAAATTTGCTTTAGTATTTTATCTGTGATTAGATACGTTGGTTTTACCCCTGTCGTCCCCAGGCCTCCCGAGGCCAAAGTACTACCGGATTCCAAAGGATTGTCTGAAGCGTAATATGCATACCTTACCTCGACTTCTTCCCTGATGCTTTTGCGGATTTTAGCTGCAGCCTGAATGGCCTTCTGATAATGCGCCCCTTCCATCTCCAGTCCAATAGCGCGCCAGGTAGATTCGTGAAAAAACCTGAGGATATCCTTATTTTGCAAGGAAGTCCCCAAAACAGTCACCATGGTACCCTCCAAAACCTTTAGTCCGTTACCCTCAAAATCAGCCGCACAAAGCTCATTCTTAAAAGGGTAATTATCCGCAGTTCCTTCAAATATATGTGCAGACGGAATCATTAAATCTCCCTTACCCCCCTCAAGAATGCCCGCTTTCCCCATAATTGAAATTGAAGCTACATCCAAGAAAACGTTTTCACCATTTTCTAAGACATAGGGTTTTAAAAGTTCATCTATTGTTTCGTACGCCTGTTCACCAAAGGCATAGTCCATTACAAATATAACAGGTTTTTTATCATCAGGAAGATCCTGATTAAGTTCATAGCAACAGGCTTCCTGCCCCAGTTTAGCCATATCAAAAATCTGGACATCAATACTGGTTCCGGATTTGTCCTCCAGGGTAATCATTCCATTCCTATTTGCAACGGCGATTACCTTATTTCTTAATACTATATTTTTCTCTGAGCTTAGCGCTTCATATATCTCTAAAGACCCGTTTGAAGGAAACTCTTTCTTAAGTGCTTTTCTGGCATACAAAGAATTTACAACACTGTGCATGTTAGCACTAATAATATGAATTGGCCTTTTTAATAAATTGTATTTATCCAGGGTTTTCTTTATGGTTTCGGCCCATATTTCACCATGAATATGATGTCCCAGGCGCTCCCTCAGCATACTACTAAAAGTAATTACCCTTTTCTCGCCTCCGGTTTCCTCTTCAATTGATAGCTTTCCTAACCAATACAAAATCTTTAAAAATCTTTCAGGCTCTTTTTTCGTTGCGAGTTTTTCATATATTTCCAAAACTTCTACAAAAGATCTTCCAAGGATATTTGCCGTATGAATCAAAGCCGTTTCTTTCTCTTCCTGAGTAAGTTTAGCTTTGCCAGCAGCCTTTTCTAATTTTTTCCAATCGCGAATAGTTTTATCCGTGTCTTCAATCAGAACCCGTCTACATATCTTATCAGCCTCTATGTATAAAAAAGTAAGGTGTGTAAGAATGTCATAAATATCTGAACGTCCCCGGGTGATCTCGATATTCATTTGTTCACTATCAAGCCGATAGCAATTTCTTCTCCGTTTTGGCGGAATAATCGCCTTCAAATGCGATTTACCATAACCTTCATCTGAAGTAAGATTAATATACCTGCACTGCTCTATTCCAGATGGTAAACGTTCCAGTACATAGACCAACCCGTCAAGTTCTGCCTTATCTTCAGCCAATGAACCATAAATCTCTGGTCTTAAAAGCAACAGTGCATTTCTCAAGGTTTCCCCGGAAACCCCTGTAGGTTTATAAAAGCCTCTATTGAATAAATGACGCATGGTAATATACATCCGCTCAATGGCGTTTGTAGATTCCTGTGCTCTGGTATTATTCTTAAATTTCTCCATAGACCTGAACAAAATTACATTTTAAATTTAGGAATTAATTAGGTCTATGAAATTTAGTGTAAACTTATCTTAAATGCTTTTGGTCTTTATTGAATTCCAAATCATTATTCATTATAAGACAGCAACTTATCTGCTACTGATCTATCATTTGAAAGACGTTGTACTTTATTTTGCCCTCCTAATTTTCCTATAGATTTCATATACTCCTGAAATCCCTCTTTTTTAATTGAAGTAACTTTTAAACGTTGAAGTATTTTGCCTTCGATGAGATCAAAATAGTAACTGTTCTGTTCCTGAAGCGAGGTGTCGAGTATTTCAATAAATTCTTTCATGTCTGTGGGTCTTCGTTCGAATTCAATAAGCCACTCGTGGTAAGGTAACTCATTTTCTTGCGGAGTAATTTGAGGTGCTACAGTGAACTCATTAATAGAAGCATTACAAGCTTCCACCGCCTTTTGTATTGCAACCTCAACCTCTTTTGCAATAACATGTTCCCCAAATGCCGATATAAAGTGCTTGATTCTACCCGTAACTACTATTTTATATGGCCTGGTTGAAATAAACTTAACGGTATCGCCAAGATTGTACCCCCAGAGGCCTGCATTCGTGGAGATTATCATCACATAATTTGTGTTCAATTCTACTTCCCCAATGGTTAGCCGTTTTGGATGCTCTTCAAAAAATTCATCTGCCCTGACAAATTCATAGAAGATTCCTGAATCCAACAATAGCAACATCCCCTCAGCCTTTTGGGAATTTTGATATGCGAAAAACCCTTCACTGGCAGGAAATAATTCTATACTATCTACCCTTCGCCCTATCAGTTCTTCAAACTTTGCCCTATAGGGTTCATAATTAACCCCTCCATAGATAAAAAGCTTAAAATTTGGGAAGAGCGCACCAATATTCTTGTGGCTCGTGGATTTTAATCTTTCAAAATACATCTGAACCCAGGAAGGTATCCCGGCAATCAGTGTCATGTTTTCATTTATCGTTTCCCCTACAATCTTTTCTACCTTGGTTTCCCAGTCCTCAATGCAATTAGTTTCCCAGCTGGGCAGTCTGTTTTTTTGGAGGTAATTGGGAACGTAATGGGCAGAAATACCTGATAATCTTCCCAGTTTAATTCCGTTTTTTTCCTGCAATTCCGGACTCCCCTGAAGAAAAATCCATTTCCCATCCACGAAATCCGCATTTCCGGTTTCCTGGATATAATTCAGAATTGCATTCCTTGAGGCCAGAACCTGTTCTTTGATTGATTCAGAAGTAATTGGAATATATTTGGCGCCGGAGGTGGTGCCTGATGTTTTCGCAAAATAAATCGGTTTTCCGGGCCAAAGGACATTTTTTTCACCAGCTACTACTTTCTCTATATATATTCTTAAAGCTTCGTAGTCCCTTATGGTAACTTCATTCACGAAATCTGAGTGGCTGCCAATACGTTCAAAATTATGATCAATACCAAATTTTGTGTTTAAGGCATTCCGAATTAAATAGTGGAAGACTTTTTCCTGACTTTTAACAGGGTCCCCGGCCCATTTGGCTGTTTTTCGGGCTATTTTCTTTGCAAAAATTTTGGCTGCCAGCGATTTTAAAGACATGTTTACAAGTTAAAATCGATGTAATCTGTTGGGTTCACAGGATTGCCATTGCTCCACAATTCGAAATGCAAATGCGGTCCTGTTGTAAGTTCCCCGGTGTTTCCTACCGAGGCAATAACTTCGCCGGCCCTTACAAAATCTCCCTGATTCTTATTCAATGAACCATTGTGCTTGTATACCGAAAGTATGCCGTTTTTATGCTCCATAATTATCACATACCCCGTCTCAGCAGTCCATTCAGAAAAAATGACTGTACCGGCAGCAATTGCTTTAACAGGTGTATCTTTAAGCGCAACTATATCAACTGCGTAATGTTTGATTTTTGCGTCATATTCCTGAGAAATTGTACCGCTTACGGGGGAAAATAATACAAGCCCCTCGTCCCCTTTACTTGTTTCAAAAAGATTGTACTTATCTTCTAAGGCAACTTCTGCCCTGAGAAGAGAATCTTCCCTGATTGGTGAAAGGTCCACAGTTGAGGGATCTATCTTAAATTGTTCAAAAAGGGAATCCCTGTTAATTTGATTGTTTTCAATATCTCCCCGTAATACCATCCGAATATTACTTAAATACTTATTGGTATAATTTAATGCAGTAACCAGAGAATCCGTTTTATATGTCAGTTCTGTTGCCTGTCTTTTGAGTTTGGTAGAAGAATATCCTGGGATATACTCCCTCAATGGTGTAAATGCAATAAGTAATGTGGTAAATCCTATGAGGGCAATAATAAATAAGGATCCGGTAACAAATACATTAAGCCTGCTAAGTTTAAAAGAAATTTTTTCCTCAAAAGTACTTTCGTTAAGTATCACTAAGCGATACTTATGCAAAAGCTTTCTACGAATTTCTTTCCTTTTTTTAACTTTTTTTGCCATAAAACACAAAGATAAGCTTCGAATTGAATTAAGTAGTAAATAGCTGTCAAATTAATCCCACTGAATAACTTAAAGCACTTTCTAATATACGGTAAAGAAACATTTTTTGGCCTTTGCAATTTAAAATACATCTTCCCGTTACTATTAACAGTAATATAATTACTTTTTTAGTACATTTGCAATGCATTAAATTTAAAAATTATGGTATCATTAATTACCTTTTTAGTAATCGGCCCCTGGCAAATAGCCGTGGTTGTCGTACTAGTTCTGCTTTTATTCGGAGGCAAAAAAATACCTGAATTAATGAGAGGTTTGGGAAGTGGGATCAAAGAATTTAAAGATGCTTCAAAAGAAGACGACAAACTAGAGGAGAATAACGAAAAATAATTAAGTAATTTCCAAGATTAAAAAAGGCGCCAATAATGGCGCCTTTTTTTTGCGCTACCAATAAGGTAATTATTAATTTATACCATTTGTTTTATTTCAAAAGGCATGGTTTTATTAGCTTCAAAGGCTTTTTCTTAATACTAATACAGGCCATTTGTAATACTTTCCATACAGAATAGTATTGATTTTTTGATCTGCATTTTATCGATGAAATACATAACTTGATCGTACACGACAAAAAACATCTCTTTCACAACAAAAAATAATTCAGGAGCATTAATACATTTAATTTCGACGTTAAAACAATCATATTTGTGAATCTCTGCCTAAACTTTCAAAACACCGATTCCATTAGCAGATCATTATAATTCGCAAGTTTCTGAACTGATGAGTACTAAAATTATACGGCTTATTCTCACTACTATATTCCTGGCCACAACAGGGGTATATGCGTATTGGAATGATACAAACCATGCAAATATATCTTCAGATGTACTAAGGCATAATAATAGGCGCATTAAACTCATCAACGATGATGTCAAAACATCAAGTCCCGATTCTGATCTGGAATTTAAGCGAGCAGCCAGGAAATATGGCATCCCTGCAAGATTAGTCAAAGACTTCTCGGGTCTAAATAACGGATACTATATTATAGCAGGCGTTTTTGGTGATCCTGTTAATGCAAATAAATTGGTGCAAAAGTTGAGACTTAAGCACCTAAATGCTTCTATCATAAAGCATCCGGTTACCAAACTTAATTATGTTTCCCTGTCGCGGCATGGGAATTGGAAAGAAGCGATTAACCTCTGTTCCACAGGAATGAAAGGAAAATACAAGCCCGAAGTGTGGATTATGGATGTTCAGGGACTTTCATCGGTTAAAACCGATCAAATGTCAGATGTTGATCACAAAACATCGATCCAAAAGACAAACAACAGTTCAGAAGAATTTATTATCGCAGCCAGGAAAAATAAAATTGCTGCCAGAATAGTCCCAAAGTTCACCGGGCTTAAGAATGGGTATTATTTGGTTGCAGGGGTTTTTGGAGATGTCCACAATGTGAAATCCTTTCAGGAAAAACTAAGGAAAAATCATCTGGATTCCAAAGTTGCGATCCATCCCGAAAGTGGCCTAAACTATGTGTATATTAAAGAATTTCAAGATTGGGAAGAGGCCATAAATTCATGCAGGTCAAATCTCAATGGTGACTACAATGATAAATTATGGATCATGAATGTCTTGGATCCAAATGCAGTTTCTGTATCAAAAGAATTGGCTTCATTGGACGGGAAAGAGGATTCTGTTTCGATTCCCTCCGACAAAATCAATCGGGAATATGGGTATTCTCCCCCGGTTTCAAGATTGAATAAAAAAGATTCCGGCCTAATTACTAATGATAAACTGCTTCAAAAGGCAGATTTATACTTTAGCAAGATGTGGTACGCTGAAGCTGCAGAGTTATACGAGCAGGTTCTCGAACTTAATCCAAATAATCAATCATTTGAAATAATAGAAAAAGCGGCCGATTCACACTACTATAATACCAACATGGAGAGGGCCTATTACTGGTATGATAAGCTGTATTCCAATTACAAAGAGGAGATGTCTTCCGAGAATATATTTAAATATGCCAGTTCCTCAAAGGGTACCGGGAAGTATGCCAGGGCCAAACGATTGATGCGACTATATGATAAAGAAATGAAAAAAGGGAATAGTCGTGATCTGGACGATTTAACCAGGGCAACCCCCAATGAAATTGAACTAGACAACCTGCTAAGTGCTGAGGAAAAATACAATATTGCAAATTTGGCTATCAACTCTAGGTATTCTGACTTTTCTCCAATGTTCTACAATGATGATGAGATGGTCTTTACCTCCGCAATGGATTCTTCTTTTTTTAATACCCGTCGGTATAAACGAAATAACCAGCCCTATCTCGACCTTTATGTCGCCAAAATAAATAAGGAGTCGCAAGAGGTTAAAAATGCCCTGAAATTTTCAAAAAAGATAAATACCAAATACCATGAAGCAGCCGTAACATTCTCGCCTGACAATAAAACCATGTATTTTACCCGGAATAATTACGGTAAGAAATTAAAACGTGATAAAAACGGCAATAATAATCTGAAAATATACATATCCGAGAAAATTGATGGGGAATGGACTGAAGGAAAAGAACTTCCATTTAATAGCGATGACTACTCAACAGGCCATCCGGCTCTGAGTCCGGATGGAAAACAATTGTATTTTGTTTCAGATATGCCGGGTAGCATTGGTATGACGGATATTTTTGTTGTAGATGTGTATAGTGACGGCTCATTTTCCGAACCAAAAAATCTTGGCCCGGAAATAAACACCGAACGAAGGGAAATGTTTCCTTTTATCAATGAAAAGAAACTCTATTTTTCTTCCGATGGACATGTGGGCATGGGCGGGCTTGATATATATGAAGTGCCCTATGATGATGATGCGGGTTTTCTGGAGGTAAGAAATGTTGGCCAACCCGTAAATAGCAATAAAGATGACTTCTCCTATATTGTAAATGAAGAAACCCAAAAAGGTTTTTTTGCATCAAACAGAAGGGGTGGCAAAGGGGATGACGATATTTATTCCTTTCAGAAATTGATGCCTGAAGAAGCAAACGAAAATGCTATTGCCGGCGTTGTAACTGAATTGGTGACCGGAGAAGTAATGCCTGAAGCATTGGTAGTGCTATTGGATGAAAACAACATTAAGCTAAAAGAAGTGGTTACCGGAGAAGACGGAAGTTTTGTATTTGAAGATCTCGACAGCTCAACAAAATATATTTTAAAGACTGCTAAAGACACCTATTTTTTAGATGAGCAATCTGTACTTACCAGGGAAAATGAATTAGTACAGGCAGATGTGTCCATGAAAAAATTAAAAGAACTGATTGTAATAGAAGATGGTATTAAAAAGCTGAAAATAGATATGATCTTCTTTGATTTTGACAGATTCTATATCAGAAAAGATGCCGCTAATGAACTGGATAAGCTGGTAGAAGTAATGAATGAATACAAAACGATGGTCATAAAAATTGAATCTCATACAGATTCCAGAGGAAAAAAGGCTTACAATAAATACTTATCAGATAAAAGGGCGAAATCAACACGGGAATATCTGATATCACAGGGTATCTCTCCGGGTCGTATAGAAAGTGCGATAGGCTATGGGGAAGAAAGATTGCTTAATGAATGCGATGGCACAGTTAGATGTAGTGCTGCAAAGCATCAGCTCAACAGACGCTCCGAGTTTATAATTGTGAAGATGTAATATCGGATATGGAATTAACAATCGAAGTGAACCGCATTCAACAATGATTTTTGTTTTCTTTTAAAATTTGGATATAGTTCAAGAATTTGTATTAGTTCCTTGATTTTCACCACTCTAGATGACATTTTCACAACAAAGACCTCGCAAAAAATACGCATTAAAAGGAATTTTAGTTATTAACATAATGTCTTTAATCTAAAAACCCAGCCCTATGAAACATATTTTACTTCTTAAAGAAATCTATCTTGAAGCCTTTAAAAATATTGGCCATGTAGTAATAAAAAATTATTTCAAAGCATTTTCGTGGTTTTGTTTTGCTTCTTTTATCATTGTGCTGTATGCGTTTTTGTTCAGGGTAGCCACCGGATTTGCATTTGATTAATACCAAACAACCTAAATCCTTAAAAGCGCTTCTAACAGAGCGCTTTTTTCTTTGCTATAGGTATCTTGCCTTCCCTTCTTTATAAATTGAGCTCTCCGTGTATTTAAACGCCTATTTAAGGCCTTTCAAAGATGTTGGAAAAAAGACGCGACCCTACGCCAAATATTTATGCTTTTTACCCGATTTTTATATCATATTAAATCCATAAAAAGATATTTGTACTAAAGAACTTCAAAAAATACATTATATGGAAAAAATATTACTTTTTAAAGAGCTATACCTGGAAGCTTTCAGAAATTGGACGAACATTTTTTTAAATAAATATTTCAAAGTGTTTTCATGGTTTTGCTTTGCTTTACTGCTTATTACTATATATGCTTTTGTATTTAGAGTATCTACCGGTTTTGCTTTTGACTAATTGATTAAAATATTAAATAAATAAAAAGGCCCTGAAGATTAATCTTCAGGGCCTTTTTTAAACAGCTATTATTAAACCCTATTTGATTTTCACTGTTTTGAGAATAGCTTCAAGTTCAAACATATAGTCCCTTTTGTTGGTCGCAGGAGCAAATGTAAAACCCTCGAGGATCAATTTTCTGTTATTAGCTTTGTCATTTATAATATAAGTCAAAAAAGGCCCGGCCATAGGATAATTTTGAATTTCCCAGATGCCTCTGGCCTCAGCAGCTTTCAAACCAGCAATCTCAGCCGGAAATACATAAGGTGCAAATGCCTTTTCGGTAACCATATAGGTTGTTTTATTAGGAATATCAGGCCCCGGGATATACTTTTCCCCAATTGAATCTCTCATCTTTACAATATCCCCGACAAAAGTGGAATCATTTTCA
>Ga0316188_10000758_pt1 | contig 14661 bp, 15 predicted proteins | sample Phiworburrow1_MG_FD_204933 | JGI IMG/M metagenome (GOLD analysis project Ga0316188, IMG submission 204933) | Coastal sediment microbial communities from Maine, United States - Phippsburg worm burrow 1 | ecosystem: Environmental > Aquatic > Marine > Coastal > Sediment | place: USA: Maine...
TACGCGCCGGGAAAGCGTGACGCGATTCCCGATCCGGTGATCGACGAACTGATCGTCGCGCATCGCAAGGCACTGGGCATCACGCCGCGCAAGCTCTCCGACGACGAGATCGTCCATCGGCTGCTGTTCGCGCTGGCCAACGAGGGGGCGAAGATTCTCGAGGAGGGAATCGCGCTGCGCGCCTCGGACATCGACATGATCTACCTGAGCGGCTACGGTTTCCCGCTTCACCGTGGCGGTCCGATGCTTTACGCCGACATGTACGGCCTGTACAACATGGTCAACCGGATGAAGGAATTCGCCGCCATGGCCGAAAAGACCCCCAACGGGGACCCTGGCGCATGGACGCCGGCGCCGCTGGTGCTCAAGCTTGCCTCCGAGGGCAAGGGCTTCAACGACTGAACAACGAGAGAGGACATCGAAATGCGTGAAGCAGTAATCGTTTCCACCGCGCGTACCGGCCTGGCGAAATCCTGGAAGGGCTCGCTGAACATGACCCACGGCGCCACGATGGGCGGCCACGTGGTGAAGGCCGCGATCGAGCGTGCCGGCATCGAACCCGGCGAAGTCGAGGACGTGATCATGGGGTGCGCGAACCCCGAGGGTGCGACCGGATCGAACATCGCTCGCCAGATCGCGCTGTCGGCGGGCTGCCCGATCACGACCTCGGGCATGACGGTCAACCGGTTCTGCTCGTCGGGGCTGCAGACGATCGCGCTCGCCGCACAGCGCGTGATCGCAGGCGAAGCCGACATCTACGTCGCCGGCGGCGTGGAGTCGATCTCCTGCGTGCAGAACGAGGCGAACAAGCACATGATCATCGACCCTGCGCTGCAGGCGAAAATCCCGGCGGTCTACTGGCCGATGCTGCAGACGGCCGAGACCGTCGCCAAGCGCTACAACATCGCGCGTCAGCTGCAGGACGAGTACGGCGTGCGCAGCCAGCTGCGCGCCTGCGCGGCAGCCGAAGCCGGGCGCTTCAAGGACGAGATCGTGCCGATCACCGTGCGCACCGCGGTGGCCGACCGGAACACCGGGCAGATGATCACCAAGGAGGTGGTCCTCTCCGATGACGAAGGGCGGCGCGCCGACACGACCTACGAGGGGGTGTCGCAGATCCGACCGGCGATTCCCGGTGGAGTGATCGCAGCCGGCAACGCGAGCCAGTTTTCCGACGGCGCCGGCGCCTGCGTGGTGATGGACGCCAAGCTCGCCGAGAAGAAGGGCCTGAAGCCGCTGGGTTACTTCCGGGGCTTCGCGGTGGCCGGGTGCGAGCCCGACGAGATGGGCATCGGCCCGGTGTTCGCGGTGCCCAAGCTGCTGGCGCGTGCCGGCCTGAAGGTCGAAGACATCGACATATGGGAACTGAACGAAGCGTTTGCGGTGCAGGTGATCTACTCGCGCGACCGGCTCGGCATTCCCGACGACAAGCTCAACGTGAACGGTGGTGCGATCGCGGTTGGCCATCCCTATGGGGTCAGCGGCCAGCGGCTGACCGGTCACGCGCTGATCGAGGGAAAGCGGCGCGGCGGCAAGTGGGCGGTGGTGACGATGTGCATCGGCGGCGGCATGGGCGCTGCGGGCCTGTTCGAGATCGTCTGAGCGCGCGATGCCGCTGAAGAAGCTGCTGGATCTCTCCGGTCGCAAGGCGATCGTCACCGGCGGGTCGCGCGGACTCGGGCTGCAGATCGCCGAGGCGCTCGGCGAGATGGGGGCGGATCTGCTGATCTCGGCGCGCAAGACCGCCGAGCTCGACGAGGCGCTCGCGCACCTTGCCGGGCTCGGCGTCAAGGCGCAGGCGCTCGCGGTGGACCTGGGCAAGCCGGATGCGGTGCCCGGGTTCGCCGACGAGGCGATCGCGCGACTGGGGCAGGTCGACATCCTGGTCAACAATGCCGGGGCGACCTGGGGTGCGCCGGCCGAGGACCATCCGCTGGAAGGCTGGATGAAGCTGGTCAACCTGAACCTGACCGCGGTCTTCCTGCTCAGCCAGCGCGTCGGCAAGGCCTCGATGATCCCGCGCGGCTACGGGCGCATCCTGAACGTCGCGTCGATCGCGGGGCTTGGCGGCAACCCGCCGGGCACGATGAAGACGCTCGCCTACAACACGACCAAGGGCGGGCTGGTGAACTTCACCCGCGCACTGGCAGGGGAGTGGGGCGTGCACGGCATCACGGTCAACGCGCTCGCCCCAGGCTTCTTCCCGTCGAAGATGGCCAAGGGCGTGATCGAAGAGTTCGGCGAGAAGCTGACGGCCAACGTGCCGCTGCAGCGGATCGGCGGCGACGAAGACCTGAAGGGCGCCGCGCTGCTCTTCTGCTCGGACGCCGGGCGTCACATCACCGGTCAGATTCTCGCGGTCGACGGCGGCGCGAGCGCGGTGATCTGACGATCAATAAAGGAACTAGATGCAGACGAACAAGCAGTGGCTGCTGGTCAGCCGACCCAAGGGCGAACCCGAGATCGGGAACTTCAGGCTGGTCGAGACGCCGGCGCCGGAGATCGGCGACGGCGAAGTGCTGGTGCGCAACCACTACATGTCGCTGGACCCGTACATGCGCGGCCGGATGGACGACAAGAAGTCCTACACCGCACCGCAGGCGCTCGACCAGGTGATGCAAGGCGGCACGGTCGGCGAGGTCGTGGCCTCGAAGAACGCCGGCTACCTCGTCGGCGACAAGGTGGTCGGCGCGTTCGGCTGGCAGCTCTTCGGAAGGAGCGACGGGACGGGCCTGCGCAAGGTCGACACCGCGAAGGTGCCGCTGTCGGCGTATCTCGGCGTGGTCGGGATGCCGGGAGTGACCGCCTGGTACGGGCTGAACGCGATCATCGAACCGAAGGCCGGTGAGACGGTGGTCGTCTCAGCGGCCAGCGGCGCGGTGGGCGCGACCGTGGGACAGCTCGCCAAACTCAAGGGCTGCCGCGTCGTCGGGGTCGCGGGTGGCGCGCAGAAGTGCAAGGCGGTGGTCGAGGAGTTCGGCTTCGACGCCTGCGTCGACTACAAGGCCGGCAACCTGGACGGCGACCTGGCGGCGGCGACGCCGAACGGCATCGACGGCTACTTCGAGAACGTGGGCGGCGCGGTGCTCGACGCGGTGCTGGCGCGGATGAACGCCTTCGGCAGGATCGCGGTCTGCGGCCTGATCTCCGGGTACAACGGCGCGCCGATCCCGGTCAACAACTTCCGCTCGGTGCTGAGCAACCGGCTGAAGATCCAGGGCTTCATCGTCGGCGAGCAGCCGGGGGTCTGGCCGACCGCGCTCGCAGAGCTCGCCACCCTGGTCGGCAGCGGGAAGATGAAGTACCGCGAGAGTGTCGCCCAGGGCATCGAGGCGGCGCCCGAGGCATTCATCGGCTTGCTGAAGGGACGCAACTTCGGCAAGCAGGTGGTCAAACTGATCTGAGGATCGGGCCGAGCGCGGGGCAGGTTCGCGGCGGGGAGGGCGCGATGCACGAAACGGCGCCGGGTACGGTGCGCGCGGGAGAAGAGTTCCGTGTCGATGGGCGCCGGGCGCGGCGCCTGCTGTCCGGCGCCGAGCTCGAACCGTTCACGCGGCTGGACGACTTGCGATCGGTGCTCGCGCCGCTGACGACGTTCGGGCTGATCGCGCTTCTCGTGGCCGCGGGGCTCGCGGCCTGGGGCCATTGGTGGATGGTCGCCCTCGTCGTGCTCGCGATCGCCACGCAGCAGCACGCGCTCTTCGTGCTTGCGCACGAGGCCGCGCACTACCGGATGTTCTCGTCGCGCCCGCTCAACGACCTGGTCGGCAGGCTCGCCGGCACGCTGGGCGGGATCTCGATGTGCACCTATCGCGTCACGCACCGGCTGCACCACAATCATCTGTACGGCAGCCAGGACCCGGACATCGCGCTGAACGGCGGCTATCCGCGCGGCGCGGGCTACCTCGCGAAGAAACTGCTGATCGACCTGAGCGGATGGACGGCGCCCAAGACCTACGCGTACTTCTTCGGCGCGCCCGCGATCAACAGCGCCACCAACGAGGCCTTGCGCCCGCTGGACGACACGTCGCCGAGTCTGCGCGACGCCGCGCGTCGCGACCGCTGGTGGGTGGCGGGCTTTCACCTGGCGATGCCCTGCGTCGTGTTCACGCTGGGCGGCGTCGACGGCCTGCTGAAATACCTGGTGCTGTGGGTGCTTCCGCTGGCGACTGTGCTGCAGGCGATCCTGCGGCTGCGCGCGGTCGCCGAGCACGGCGCGCCGGCGGGCTACGACTCGCCGCTGACCGCCGCCCGAACGAATCTTCCGGGCACCGGTCCGCTCGGCTGGCTGGTGCGCTTCGCGTTCTTTCCGCACCACGTCAACTATCACATCGAGCATCACCTGTATCCGGCGGTGCCGCACTATCGTCTGCGCGCCCTGCATGCGAGACTGCGCGAGGCAGGTGCGCTAGAGGACGCCGAGGTCCGGGAATTCGCGTCGACGATGCGCAGGGTGTTCGCACCCCGCGCGGTCGCGGCGCAGTCCCGCTGATCACGCGTGGGCCAAGGGCGATTGCGCCGAACACCATTCCAATGAACGCAGATCCGCGAACCGCCAGGAGAAACCGATGAACGCCCCCACCAAGAGCATCCGCGAACAGGTCAGCGCCGACGAATGGCAGCTGCGCACCGACCTCGCGGCCTGTTACCGGCTGATCGCGATGTACGGCTGGGACGACCTGATCTTCACGCACGTCTCGGTCAGGATTCCGGGCCCGGAGCACCATTTTCTGATCAATCCCTACGGACAGCTGTTCGACGAGATCAGCGCGTCGTCGCTGGTCAAGGTCGACATGCAGTGCCGCCCCCTGCTGCCGACGCCGTATCCGGTGAACCCGGCCGGCTTCGTCATCCACAGCACGATTCACGCCGCGCGCGAGGACGTCGTCTGCGTGCTGCATACCCACACGACCGCGGGTGTCGGCGTCTCCGCGCAGCGGGACGGCCTGCTGCCGATATCGCAACAGGCCAGCGTCGCGCTGACCGCGCTCGGCTACCACGACTACGAAGGGATCGCGGTCAACGACGACGAGCGCCCGCGCCTCGTGCGCGACCTGGGGTCTAACACCTGCCTGATCCTGCGCAATCACGGGCTGCTCACCGTCGGCAGCTCGATCGCGGACGCGTTCGTCAACATGCACATGCTGGAGAGCGCCTGCCGGGCGCAGATCGCCGCGCAGTCGGGGGGCGCGGCACTGACGACGATCGAGCCGAAGGTGCTCGCGGGCGTGGCAGCCAACGTGAAGGTGATGACGTCCAAGGGATCGGCGGGAGCGCTCGCCTGGCCGACGCTGCTGCGCAAGCTGCAGCGGGTGAACCCCGGCTACGACGCCTGATGTCGCAGGCGCCGCAGGGCACGCCGCCGGGCGGCGGCGAGATCACCGACGGGCACTTCGTCGAGGTATCGCCCGGCATCCGGCTGCACTACGCACAGGGCGGCGATCCGGCGCGCACGCCGATGCTTTTCGTGCACGGCTTCCCGGAGTTCTGGTTCGGCTGGATGCCGCTGCTGCCCCGCTTCGTCGATCGCTTCCACGTGGTGGCGCCCGACCTGCGCGGCTTCAACCTGTCGTCCAAGCCCGTCGAACTGTCGGCCTACAAGCCGGCGGCGTTGATCGGTGATCTGGTCGCAGTGATCGAGGCCTTGGGCAAGCGAAAGGCGGTCGTCGTCGCGCACGACTGGGGTGGGGCGCTCGCCTGGGGACTGGCGATCGCGCGCCCCGACCTGGTCGAACGGCTGGTGATCCTGAATGCGCCGCACCCGGTGCCGTTCGCCAGGGCGCTCGCGCACGACACGGAGCAGCAGCGCGCCAGCCAGTACATGAACTGGCTTCGCAGCCCGGGCAGCGAAGCGGCACTGATGGCGAACGATTTCGAGCAGCTCGACGGCTTCTTCCGGCGTTCCGGCGGGGCCCGCTGGTTCGACGCGCCCACGCGTGCGGCTTACCACCGTGCCTGGGGACAACCCGGCGCGCTGGCCTGCGAGCTGAACTACTACCGTGCCTCGCCGCTGTATCCGCCCTCGGGCAGCGACCCGGGCGCCGCCAGGCTCACGCTGCGCGACGAGGACTTCACCGTGCGCGTGCCGACGCTCGTGATCTGGGGTGAGAACGACACGGCGCTGCTACCCGTCCTGCTGGACGGCCTCGAGCGGGTGGTGCCGGACCTGCGCGTGGAGCGCCTGCCCGACGCGAGCCACTGGCTCATCCACGAGCAGCCGGATGCGATCGCGGCGTCGATCGTGCGCTTCGTCACAGGGATCGGACACGATGGCGCTTGACCCGCAGGTCGAGAAGATCCTCTACTGGGCGCAACGGGCGAGCGCGCCGCCGTATCCGGAGATCGGCGCGCAACTCGCCCGCGCTGCGTACGCGAAGGCGGTTGCCACGCTCGACGTCGCGCCGGTGCCGCTGCACGATGTGCAGGACCTGCAGGTCGCGCTGCCCGGCCGCACGCTGACGGTGCGGCAGTACGCGCCGCGCGAGCACACCTGGGCCGAGCCGATGCCGGCGCTGCTGTTCTTCCACGGCGGGGGCTTCACGATCGGATCGATCGACACCCACGACCGCCTGTGCCGTGTCCTCGCCGCGGGCGCGGACTGTCTGGTCTACTCGGTGGACTACCGGCTCGCCCCGGAGCATCCTTTTCCCGCCGCGGCCGACGACGCCTTCGACATGCTCGCGTGGATCGACCGTGAAGCCCTGTCGCTGGGCGTCGACCCGAAACGCATCGCGGTGGGCGGCGACAGCGCGGGCGGCACGCTCGCGGCTGCCAGCGCGATCCACGCACGCGACCAGGGCATCGAACTGGCGATGCAACTGCTGATCTATCCGGGGCTTGGAGCGCGGCAGGACACCGATTCACACCAGCGCCTGGCCCGCGGCTACCTTCTGGACGCCGATGTCATCCAGTGGTTCTTCCGGCAGTACCTGCGTTCCGAGATCGACCGGGACGACTGGCGCTTCGCGCCGCTGATGGCGCCCAGCGTCGCGCGGGTCGCGCCGGCATGGATCGGGCTCGCGGAATTCGACCCGCTCCTCGACGAGGGGCTGTCGTACGCCGAGCGACTGGAGACGGCCGGCGTACCGGTGACCGCGGTGGTCTACGAGGGCATGATCCATTCGTTCTTCCAGCATGCCGGCTTCGTCGTGAAGGCGCGCAAGGCCCAGCAGGACGCCTGTGGCGCGCTGCGCCGGGCCTTCGGGACGTCGCAGGAATGAGGCCGGTGCTTGCGCAAAGCACGATACGACAGGGCTGACCATGGCTGAGATGCGCGTGAGCACCGGTGACTGGACCGAACTGGGCAGGTTCGCGAGCGACGTCAGGACGACAGTGTTCGTGAACGAGCAGGGCATCCCCGCCGAACACGAATGGGACGAATGGGATGCGCGCAGCCTGCACTGCGTGGTCTTCGATGGCGAGCGGCCGGTGGGCACCGGCCGGCTGCTGCCCGACGGCCACATCGGCCGCATGGCGGTGCTGGCCGAATGCCGCCGCAACGGAATCGGCGGCACAATGCTGCGCACGCTGATCGATGCGGCCCGTGCCCGAGGCGATTCGCGGGTGGAGTTGAGCGCGCAGTCGTATGTCGTCGACTTCTACCGGCGCCACGGCTTCGCCGCCGTCGGAGCACCCTACGACGAGGTCGGCATCCCGCACCAGAAGATGCAGCTGGCGCTGAGCCCCCAAGCGCGAGTCGACACCGCCACGGTCAGCGAACGGATGCAGGACATGCCCGACGGCAGTTCGCTGCTCGTGCGGGACTGGCGTCCCGCGCAGGCCACCGGACGAGGCGTCTATCTCCTGCACGGCCTGGGCGAACACAGCGGGCGCTACGACGCGCTTGCCCGCAGGTTGTGCGCGCGCGGCTGGCAGGTGCGGGCACACGATCATGTCGGCCACGGTCGCAGCAGTGGCGCCCGCGGCGTCATCCAGCGGCAGGAGCAGCTGGCCGAGCACGCGACGCAGCTCGTCGACGCCTTTGCGGCCGAACTCGATCATGCGCCGGTGCTGCTCGGGCACAGCATGGGTGGAACCCTCGCGGCCGACGTCGCACTGCATCGCGGCGCGAAGATCAGCGCGCTGGTGCTGTCGTCACCCGCGCTCGCGCCGGGCGTGAACCGCGGGCGGCGAATGCTCGTCAGGCTGATGGGCCGCGTGGCGCCCGGCCTGGCGGTGGCCAACGGCATCGATCCGCAGCAGCTGTCGCACGATCCGGCAATGGTCAAGGCCTACGTCGACGATCCGCTCGTCCATCGCAGGATCTGCGCCCGCCTGGCCCGATGGATCTTCGACACCGGCGCGGCAGCTCGGCGCGACTCCGCCAAACTCACGCTGCCGACCCTGCTTCTCGTCGCGGGTGCGGATGCGCTGGTGAATCCCGACGGCAGCCGCCTGTTCGCCGATGGCGCGCCGTCGTCGCTTGTGACGCTGCACTGGTACGCGACGCTGCGCCACGAGATCTTCAACGAACGCGAGCCCGACCGAACCCGCGTGCTGGAGGACCTGGAAGGCTGGCTGGACTCGGTCGCTGCGGCGCGGGCGTGACGCCGGCGGGCGCGCCGGCCATCGGTGCGTTCAGGCGGCGGGAAACGGGTAGGGCAGGTCGTGCCTCGCGAGCGTCGCCGCGCCGGCCTGAACCGCGCCGGACTCGACCGCCCCGATCTGCGACTCGAACAGCAGGTCGACCCCTCCCTGCGGCGCCGGCGCCGCCAGGACGACCTGCCCGCAGGGTTGGTCGCCGGTCGCCGGGAGCACATCACTGCCGGGCAACGGCTCGGCGCCGTCCAGGTGCGCCAGGAACATCCGCCGTTTCAGCTTGCCGAGATACTGGCTCCGCGCGACGATTTCCTGGCCCGGATAGCAGCCTTTCTTGAAGTTGACGCCGCCCACCAGTTCGAAGTTGAGCATCTGGGGCACGAACTGTTCGCTCGTGCCGGGCACCAGCCGGGGAACGCCGGCCTGCACCTCGGTCCAGCGCCAGAACGTCGACGATGCCGCCGTCAGGCCAGCGTGCAGTTCGGCCCATACGGCCTCGGCGCGCTGCTCGGGCACGGCCAGCAGCCAGCGAGGGCACTCGCGCGCCGCGACCGTCACGGCGGGCAGTCCGACGCAGGCGAGCGAATCCTTCGTGGCGACTGCCATCGCCCCCGGCGCCACGATGCCGAGCGCCGCGAGTTTCGCCGCGGCGCCTGCCCCGCCCAGACCGAAGAACACCGTCGTGTCGGAACGATCGACGACCTTTGCCTTGGCCCTGAGCACGAACATCGACAGGCGCTTGCGGATCGCTTCGGCGAGCGGGCGCCCCAGCGCCAGCCAGACACCGTCATCGTCGCGCCAGCCGACGAAGGTGGACAGCAGTCGGCCCTTCGGCGAGCAGTACCCGTACCAGCGCGCTTCGCCCTGCGGCAGGTGTTCGACGTCGTTGGTGAGCTGCGAGTGCAGAAACTTGCCGGCTTCGTCTCCCTCGACGCGCAGCAGACCGAAATCGGGCAGCGGCGCCGCGAAGCCTTCGGCGAGCGCCTGCGCTGCGGCAGGCGGGAATTGCGCCTGCATGCCGTAAGCGTCGACTGCCGGCTGCGCCCCGAAACGACGCATGAGGTTCGCCAGCCGCTCGTCCGCAGGGGGAGGCTGGGGAACGGCTTGGGTCTGAGCTGCGGTGTCGGTCATGGGGTGGGCCCGGTTCGTAGGCACAGGCAGGATCGCGAGGTTGGCGCAATTTGCACAAACGCCTGCACCTTATTATATGGACCCTGTTCACGACCCTTCCGATGAAGCGCCTTTTCGTCCTCCTGATCCTGCTCGTCGCGGTGGCCGCCGGCATTGCCGGCGCCGCGCGCTACGCGTACCGCAACGCGCCGCTCGCGCTGGAGTCGTCCCCGTTGCGGGTGCGCGTCGACCGCGGCATGAGCGTCGCGGCGATCGCTGAAGCGATGCGCAAGGCGGGCGTCGGGGTCGAGGGCTGGCAGTTCACGCTCGCCGCGCGGCTTCGCGGCGACGCCAAGGCGATCAAGGCGGGCGTCTACGAACTGGCTGCGCCGTTGACGCTGGCCGCGCTGTTCGACAGGCTGGTGCGTGGCGACGTCGTGCTGTCGGAGCTCGTGGTGCTGGAGGGCTGGACCTTTCGGCAGATGCGCGCCAGCATCGCCGCGCATCCCGAGTTGCTGCACGACAGTGCGGAGCTGTCCGACGACGCGCTGCTTCGCCGGATCGGCGCGACCGAACAGCATCCCGAAGGGCTATTCTTTCCGAGCACCTACCGGTTTTCGCCGGGCAGCAGTGACTTCGACGTGTATCGCGAGGCCTACCGGCTGCTGAAGTCGAACCTCGACGCTGCCTGGCAGGCGCGCCAGCCGGACCTGCCGGTGGCCGGTCCGTACCAGGCGCTCGTGCTGGCGTCGATCATCGAAAAGGAAACCGGCAGGGACGCTGATCGCGACAAGATCGCCGCGGTGTTCGTCAATCGGCTGCGCCTGGGAATGATGCTGCAGAGCGACCCGACGATCATCTACGGGCTCGGCGAGCGTTTCGACGGCAATCTGCGCAAGCGGGATCTGCAGACCGACACCCCCTACAACACCTATACCCGTGGCGGGCTGCCGCCGACCCCGATTTCGCTGCCCGGTCGCGCGGCGCTTCAGGCTGCGGTGCAGCCGGCCCCGATCTCCGCGCTCTACTTCGTCTCTCGGGGTGACGGCAGCAGCGAGTTCTCCGGCGACCTGGGAGCGCACAATCGGGCGGTGAGCCGCTACCAGCTGAAGAAGAAGCCATGAACGGACGTTTCGTCACCTTCGAAGGCATCGACGGCGCGGGCAAGAGCACGCACATCGAATGGTTCGCGCAGCAAGTGCGCGCGCGGGGCGTCGAGGTGGTGGTGACGCGAGAGCCGGGCGGGACCCCGCTGGCCGAGCGTCTGCGCGGCCTGCTGCTGACCGAGCCGATGTCCGTCGAAGCCGAGACGCTGCTCATGTTTGCCGCGCGCAGGGAACACCTGCAGGCACTGATCCGGCCGGCGCTCGCTCGCGGCGCCTGGGTCGTGTGCGATCGGTTCACCGATTCCACCTACGCCTACCAGGGGGCCGGGCGAGGAGTGCCGGCCGATCGGATCGCGGAACTGGAGCGCTGGGTCCATGGCGACCTGCAGCCTCACCGAACCTACCTGTTCGACCTTCCCGCCGACCTCGCCGCACAGCGTCGGGCCGGCGCGCGCGCCGCCGACCGCTTCGAAGCCGAGGACATCGCGTTCTTCGAGCGGGTGCGCAGCGGTTATCGTGCCAGGGTCGATGGATCGCCGGGGCGCTTCCTGGTGATCGACGCACGCGAGTCCATCGAGACTATCAAGAAATTACTTGAAGATAGTATCCCAAGTGTCTGAAGATAAGAAACAAAACGAAGATTCGACGAATCTCTCGTCGATTGCGCCATTACCTTCTTGGCTGGTGCCGTCGCTGCAGCGCCTGCTCGCGATGCGCGCCGAGCTGCCGCACGCGCTGCTGCTGTTCGGCCCTTCGGGCATCGGCAAATCCGCGCTCGCGATGCGCCTGGCCAATGCGCTGCTGTGCGAGTCGCCGGGTCCGGACGGCGATGCCTGCGGCCGTTGTCCGGCTTGCGGGTGGTTCGGTCAGGGCAGTCATCCGGACTTTCGCAGGCTCGTCCCGGGCGGCGACGACGACGAAGCCCGCGAGAAGGCGAGCCTGGAGATCAAGATCGGCCAAGTGCGCGCACTGGGCGATTTCCTGTCGGTGGGCGGCCATCGGGGAGGGCGCAAGATCGTCGTGGTCGATCCGGCCGACGCGCTGAACGTGCCCGCCGCCAACGCGCTGCTCAAGACGCTGGAAGAGCCGACCGGCGAAACCGTCTTCCTGCTGGTCAGTGGCAGGCACGACGCACTGCCCGCAACCATCCGCTCGCGCTGTGTCGGGTTTCCGCTGACGCTTCCCGCCCACGACGAGGCGCATCGTTGGCTCCAGGCGTCGACCGGGGCTGGCCCGGAGGAGGCGGACGCATGGCTCGCCGCAGCCGGCGGAGCGCCGCTTCATGCCGCGAGTCTCGCTGAACCCGCCCAGGCCGCCGCCTATCGGCTGATCGTCAAGACAGTCGCCCAGATTCCCGACAATTCGAGTATTCAGGCCGCAGAGGCGTTGGCGACCGTGCCCGCGAGGGCCTGGCTGCCGTTGCTGCAGGCCTGGGTGACGGACCTCGGTCGCGTAGCCGCCGGCGCCGCCCCGCGACGCTTTCCCGAACAGCGGGATCGACTCGCCAGGCTGGCGCAGTCGACCGCGCTCCCGAGGGTCACGAAGTTCGCGGAATGGCTGATGGGGCAGACCGCGGCGGTCGACCATCCGCTCAATCCCAGGCTGTTCTGCGAGGACGCGTTGCTCAGGTATCGAGCATTGTTCGGCTAGCGCCGAAGGCAGGGGAAGATGGCTGAAGTCGTCAGCAGTGTTGAATTCGTATCGCCAGTCGGGCAGGGGACGCCGCTTGGCGAAACGAGCGCCCTGGGACGCAGCCCGGGCCAGGCAGGCTCGGGCGCAGCGGCCGCCCCAGGGGTATCTCGACCCAGCGTGATTTCGTTGTCGATCAAGGAAAAGGCCGCGCTGTACGCAGCCTATATGCGCTTCGTCGACGGTGGGGGCCTGTTCATCCCGACCACGCGTCCGGCGCACCTGGGCGACGACATCTACGCGATCGTTTCGCTGATGGAAGAACCCGCAAAGGTGCCGATCCCCGGAAAGGTCTGCTGGATCACGCCAGCCGGAGTGCCGGGACGCCAGCAGGGCATCGGCGTGCAGTTCGCCAGGAACGAGGCCGGCGCGGAGGCGCGCCGCGTCATCGAAGACCTGCTCAGCGGCGTACTCCAGTCCGCCCGACCGACACACACGATCTGAGCCCGGGGCGCGGACCGCCACCCCATTCGGCGACATTCCACTAGAATCGGGCGCCTCCGCCCCATTCACCGAAGCCCAGGGCTTCGGAACCTGTCGCCCTGTGTTCATCGACTCTCACTGCCATCTGGATTTCCCCGACTTCGCGAACCGCATCGACGAAGTGCTGGATCGAATGCGCGAGAACCGCGTCGACGGCGCGCTGTGCATTTCGGTGACCATGCCCGAATTCCCCGGTGTTCTCGCGCTGGCCGAGCGCTACCAGCAACTCTGGGCGACGGTTGGCGTGCACCCGGACTATCCGGACTCCGACGAGCCCGACGTGGCCAGCCTGGTCGAGCTCGCGCGCCATCCGAAGATCCTGGCGATCGGGGAGACCGGTCTCGACTATTACCGCCTCGAGGGCGACCTGGAATGGCAGCGCGAACGCTTCCGGGTTCACATCCGCGCCGCCCGCGCCTGCGGCAAGCCGCTCGTCGTCCACACGCGCGCGGCGTCCGAGGACACGATCCGCATCATGCGCGAGGAGGGCGCCGATGCGGTCGGAGGCGTGATGCACTGTTTCACCGAAGGCTGGGAAACGGCAAGGGCCGCGATGGACCTCGGTTTCCACATCTCATTCTCGGGTATCGTGACCTTCAAGAACGCGCAGGCGCTCAGAGACGTCGCGGTCAAAGTACCCGATGAACGCCTGCTGATCGAGACGGATTCGCCCTACCTGGCGCCGGTGCCGTTTCGCGGCAAGACCAACGAACCGGCCTTCGTGCGCTACGTGGGTGAAAAACTGGCCGAGATCAGAGGATCCGGGGTTGCCCACATCGCGGAGAGGACTACTGAGAACTTTCACAACCTTTTCAAGGCCTTATGAAATGTTCTTCAGAAGTTACGTGATATCAGATAAGACGCGTCGCGGCATCCTGCGGGGCGCAGTCGGCGCGCTGTTCGTCGGCGCTCAGGGCCTGTTTCCGCGCGCCGCGGTGGCCGATCCGTACCGGGATCTGTTCCGGGCGATCGAGCTCGACGACGCGAGCGAAATCCGGTTGCTGCTGCTGCGCGGCGTCAGTTCCAACTCGCCGGATCCCGAGCGAGGTCCCGCGATCGTCTTCGCCGCCAGGCAGAAGTCGTTCCGTGCCGTGGAGGCCTTGCTCGAAACCCCCGCGACCGACGTGAACGTGCTCAATCGCGGCAGCGAGAACGCGCTCATGTACGCAGCGCTCTATGGTGAACTGGATCTCGTCAAGCGCCTGGTGGCGCGCGGAGCCGAGGTCAACAAGACGGGCTGGACGCCGTTGCACTACGCGGCGAGCAACGGTTGGCTGAGCGTGGTCGAGTATCTGTTGAGCCAGAACGCGTATATCGACGCCGCATCCGAGAACGGGACCACACCGCTGATGATGGCGGCACGGGAAAACCAGACGGCTGTCGCGCGCCTGCTGGTCAAGGAAGGCGCGGATCCGAGCCTGCGCAATGACGCCGGACTGGGGGCGGCTGAATACCTGACGCGCGCGGGATCGGCCGCCGATGCGAAGTGGATGCAGGAACGGGCCGACGAGTACCTTGCCAGATACGGGACCAAGGCCAAGCCGGTGCCGGTTCAAAGACGCTGAGGGTTCCGGGTTGACGATCCTTGTCTGCGCATAATGTATATTATGTCAAATGCGCCGGATACCAAGGCAGGACGCCGGCGATTCGACCGCCTCAGTCCAGCGTGAAGCCGACCTTCAGACTCACCTGCCAGTGCGCGACCTTGCCGTCGATGACGTGGCCGCGCGTCTCG
>Ga0316188_10000759_pt1 | contig 14658 bp, 15 predicted proteins | sample Phiworburrow1_MG_FD_204933 | JGI IMG/M metagenome (GOLD analysis project Ga0316188, IMG submission 204933) | Coastal sediment microbial communities from Maine, United States - Phippsburg worm burrow 1 | ecosystem: Environmental > Aquatic > Marine > Coastal > Sediment | place: USA: Maine...
ATGACTTCTTGTAATGACAATTATGTTAATCAATTAAGGTGATAAATCATATCAATGGTCCAAGACCAAACAATACGAAAACGATCATAGACATAGAAATTACAACGATGATTAATTTTTTTGTTTCGTCCTCTATCGGTTTTTTACGCTTCATATATTGCTCCCTGTTTCTTCACATTTAATGCTGAAGTGTTACTCAACTAAAATAACTATACGCGCAATGATTTTGAATTCATATGTCACTGGTCAATTTTTTTATTTCTGATGTTTCCATTCAAATATTTACTGAATCTAAGCTGATTGTTTTCAGTCAGCCGTCTGACGAAAATCCTGCTGATAAATTTTTAGGCATTCGTCTTCGAATAATTAATTTTCATATCTTTTAGTGAATTCACCTCAACTTTTTTCATAATGACGCAACACGTCAAATTATTGGCGTGATGTGCCATTCACTGTAGTGATCATTTTGAGCATGATAGTGTCGTCGAATATGTAAGGGGATTCCAATAATGCAGATTACTAAAACTATGGCGGTCGAGTTTGCGATGTTATGGGCTATTGGTGCAATTTTAATACACCCGATTTTTTCGATTATTGCCATCATGATTTTAATCGATGTGCTCGATCGTTAAATGATGGGATTTACTACTGTAATCAGTGGAGATGTATCATGACTAAGAATGACTTTAAAGATATACAGCCGTTTCTTGAAGCGCTTGCTAACGGTAAAACCATACTGTATGAGATCGAGGATGCCAAGTGGGTAGAGCTGGAACGGTATTATTTTTCAGCACCTGTCGAGAAATATAGAATAGAAGACAGTCAATATACGACGTAAGTATTTTATTGATGATGGCACTGCCAGTGGTGAATGTGGCGTGGCAGACACTGTTTTTGCTGATCCGATAAAGAACGATCAATACTGTTGTATATTTTTCACAGGATAGCTCGGTCAAACTTTATCCCAGGCTGGCTCTTCACCAAAATACTCAGACAAATAATCGACAAATGTCCTGACCCTGGCTGAAAGATAACGCCGTGATGGGAAGACTGCATAGATCGAAATCTCTGGTACCCGGTACTCATTAAGCACCTGTTGCAGCCTTCCTGAACGCAGGTCGGGTCCGGCAATGAATGTGGGTAGCAGGGTGATACCAAGCCCGCAGACAGCAGCTGTTTTTAATATGTCACCATTATCAGCTCGCATGGGACCATTGACCTTGACAGATTCGGTGCCGTCAGGACCATGCATTACCCAGATATCCGGTCGCGTTTCGTTGGAATAGATAAGGCATTGATGGTGTGCCAGGTCCTGAGGTACTTCAGGTGCTCCCTGCCGTTGTAGATATTCAGGTGATGCACAAAAGACACGTTTACATGGTGCAATCTTATGTGCGATCAGACTTGAGTCAACCAGTTCTGCGATCCTGATCACAACATCAAAGCCTTCTGCAACAACATCGATAAAACGGTCTGCCAGTTTCAGGGAGACCTGTACCCTGGGATATTTTTTGATGTACTTCGGTAATACCTCGTTCAGGTGCAGGACACCGAACGAAGTCGGTGCACTTATCCTGAGTGTACCGTGTGGCGTAGCGCTCTGTTCACTGCTCATGATCTCTATGTCTTCGATATCATTCAGAATGACTTTACAGCGTTCGTAATAGAGGCGGCCTGTTTCGGTCAGGCTGACGCGGCGGGTGGTGCGGTTGAGCAGACGTGTGCCCAGATGCTTTTCCAGCTGCATCACCGATTTACTGATCTGTGCTCGAGACAGCTGCATCTGTTTCGCGGCCGCGGTAAAACCTTGATTTTTTACTACTTCAACAAAGATGCTCATGCAGTAAAGTCGGTCCATATTGTCAACTCATTGGAAACAAATAATCTATTTTTAGCATGTTTATCAACTAATAACGAGCTTATATAATATATGCCATCACAGTAATTAGAATGCAGGAGTCAGCAATGATTCAGGTTCGACACAGTAATGAACGCGGCGCAGCAGAATATATATGGTTGAAAAGTCGGCATACTTTTTCGTTTGCTGGCTATTATGATCACGAACATATGGGTGTTTCAGCATTACGCGTGATCAATGATGACAAGGTTACGCCAGGTAATGGTTTCGGTACGCATTCTCATCAGGATATGGAGATAATCAGTTATGTGAAAAAGGGCAGTATCGAACACAAGGACAGCATGGGTAATGTGAAAAGATTGCCTGCAGGTGAGTTTCAGCTGATGACTGCGGGCAGAGGGGTAACACACAGTGAATATAATCCATCGAATACGGTGCCACTGGAGTTTATACAGATCTGGATACAGCCCAATGTTTATGGCATCGAAGCGAGCTACCAGCAAAAGCGGTTCGATAACATGGACGGCTTGCAGTTGATCGCTTCTCCAGACGCACGTGATGGATCTTTGCTGATCCACCAGGATGCCTGTTTATTTCAGCTTCGTTTAAAGGCAGATCAAAATGCTTCACATCCATTGGATCCGGGTCGCACAGTATATGTGCATGTTGTCTCGGGTGACCTCGTTGTCGATGGTAAACGCCTGCATGAAGGTGATGGCGCAACAGTGAAAGATGTCAAGACGGTTGATTTTACTGTCGATGGAAACAGTATCAGTGAAGCACTGCTGTTCGATCTACCATAAGATGCCATATAAAGCGAATATTCCGCGGCTGTTAGAGCAGTCGTTTATGCGAACAGATTAATTATTTTTATAAGAGAAAAGAAAATGGAAACGACCGAAGCAATCATTCAAAGACGGGCAGTAAAATCATATGACCCTGAATACACCATGCCTGAACTGGAAATCGAGCAGCTGTTGTCATTAGCCAAACTGGCACCTACAGCGTTCAATCAGCAGAACTACCGCTTTGTTCTAGTACGTGACAAGGCGTTACGAAAACAGATACGAGATGTCGCCTGGGGACAGCCGCAGGTCACTGATGCTTCGTTATTGATCGTTATCTGTGCTGATCTCAAAGCCTGGGAGAAAGATCCTGCACGCTACTGGGCGAATGCAGGCGAGCAAGTCCAGGATTATATGCGCAGTGCGATTGACCAGTACTACCGTGATCGAGAACAGGTACAACGAGATGAGGCGATGCGTTCTGCTGGCATTGCCGCACAGACGATCATGCTTGCTGCGAAAGCGATGGGGTATGACAGCTGCCCGATGGACGGTTTTGATTTTGCTGCTGTCAGCAAACTCATCAACCTGCCGCCAGATCATGTACTGGCGATGTTTGTTGTTGTCGGTAAGGCTCTCCAGGCAGCGAAACCACGGCCTACCTTATTAGCGATGGACGAGGTGGTGATAACTGATCGGTTTGAATAAGTCGAGCTATTCAGCGTCGTATTGGCGACAATTATTCAGGATGAAATTTGAACGATAAATAATATTGCGTCCCTCAGGGATTAAGGCAAGGATGCCCTGCCTAAAAGAGCACGGCAATCTCTTCAAGTTACCGAGTAGCCTGCAGCAGTGGTCGCTTTATCTGTTACTTAATATACTGTCTTTCTTATAGATGATCACGCTGGTACGAAGTCCGGTCCGACCGAAACGGAATGATTTATCAAAGGTCTGCCGTGCGATCGGTAGATATATATTGTCGGTCTGTGAGCGATAGGTGTCTATATCTTCGTCCGGATCATGGATATAGACAAAGGTATCATCGATGCCAGTCACCACCACCCAGTGTGGCGCTTTGTCGCGGGTATAGCTGTAGGTACTGATCAGCACCAGCGGGATACCGCCCTGGTTAAACTTTTCTTCCAGTTCAGCCATGCTGATATTGCTGTAATGAACCGCGATATCGGTCTCGCTGATCTGCGCCATAAAATCCTGATGCACCAGCGCCATGACCCCTTTCTTCGCTTCGCTGCGTACGCCGTCAAGAAACAGCGGGTCGTGGGTATTGATGTACAGCTCGACGCGAAAACCGCGGCGCCAGGCAGCCAGCGCCAGGCCCAGTGGGCTGCAGCCGCCATGGCCAGAGGTCATGTAGATGGTGGTGGCTTCCCGCCAGAGCTGCAGTTCCAGTGAACGATCTGCCCTGGTATTTTTATCCAGAGCCTGCATCGCCATGATCAGCGAAGCGGGACCGCAGCTGAAATCGGTGGTCTGTTCATAATACGGGATCGACATCAAATCAAACTGATCTTCACGATGCAAAATTCGCTTCTGGTAACGCAGGGCATCACCGTGATCTTCATAATAATCTTTTATCCGGTCGAATGGGTGGTAGCCGTATTTTTCATACATACGGATGGCCCCCTTGTTGTTGGTGTGTACTTCGAGCCGCATATAGATACAGTCGCGCGTGGTGGCACGGTCTTCGCCTTCTTCCAGCAGCTGCTCACCGATACCCAGGCCGCGGTATTCCGGCAGTACGGCAAAGGAATAGAGGCGAGCCAGATGTGTGCCGCGGTGATACAGCACCAGGATATATCCGACGATTACCTCTGCCTGGCGCGCCACGATAAAATCACAGTTAGCTTTCTGGATCATGTGCTTGATACTGCGTGATGACATGCGGTCGATCGTGAAGCAGCGGTTTTCTATTTCCACCAGCGTGTTCAGATCGTCCAGTGTGGCCCGTGATAATTCTATTGCAGCCCTCTTGTTCATGGCTTACTCAGTCCCTGCAATGCCTGCTGCACGCACTGTCTGCCGCGCAGCAGGACCATCTCCTGCCAGTCGGCAGTACCCGGGTAAAAAATCCGGCGTATAGCCTGTTTCACCTGCAGGGTTTCTCTGGCAGACCAGTCGACCGTACATGGATGCAACTTGTTGCGATGTAAGAAGTGATCCTGTCTTAATACCTCGAACATTTCGCTAATAGAATAGGTGCCAAACTCGAGGGTGACAAAACAGACGTTTTCCCCGAGCAGCTGGTGCCAGAGGTAATCGATCAGCCCCAGCTTGGGTACCGAGGTGGAACTGCCCAGCGCCGGTTCGGTGACACTGTCGCCATACCACTGCTTTGCAAGCCTGACGCCGGTGGAAGCGGGCGGATGATCACAGATGATTTCGCCATAACTAAACGGCCCCAGGCCGGTATGGACATCGATCACTGCGACTCGCTGGCGTTTCTGCAGAGAGAAATCGGCGATGATCTGTTCCAGGTTAAGCCGCGACTGGCTTGCTCTTGTGCCGCCATAAAACAGGCCATCGGCAAACTGATACTGGCCGCCACTGAGTGCAAGCTCAAGAGCCTGCTGGCCATGCTGTTCTGCGTAATCGCTGAGTACCTGTGTTGCCTGGTTCCAGTCCTGCAGTGAGGAAGGCAGGATTGCATCAGAAAGTTCTGCATAACCGGGGTTGCCCGGTAACGGCTGACTGAAATCGATAAAGTTGCGGTTCAGATCGATACCGTCTTCATTCACCCGGCGCAGCCAGGCGAAACCGTGAGGGTTGAGCGCATGGATATATAACACGGCGACACCCGCCGGCAGGGCTTCTTCTTTCAGTGTTTGAATAATATCTAGCTGGATCGCTGAGCCGGCAAAACCTTCGACGCCGTGCGTACCGCTCTGTAATACCAGAACGTTGGGCGCGTCGATATCTCCCTGCCATGAAACTGCAGTCGCCAGGGTTTCACCGTAAGGGCCGGTTTCACCATAGATCAATTCACGATAACGGCTGTGTCCGGAGAGTTCGCTGGTATGCTGTCTGAATTTCTGCTGAGCCTCAGCATAATTTTCGGAATAACACTGCGAAAGATAGGAAGATGTGAACAGAACCGGTTTCATATTGACCTGTGTTTAGATATAAAACTACTTAAGTTAAATTGAGTCTGTTAAAGTTATTTGGTAAAAAAAATATTCTACCTGATATGCAAAACATATTGCCTGATTTATTATGTAGCGTTTTTAATATTTATTGGCGTTTAACTTTTTTTAACAGTTTTTATTTAACGGAGTCCACACTGACTGTCTTAGAAGTCGATCTAGTCGTCAGTATATTTATATGCACCCAGCTCTAATCGTTGTTGACAATCCGCAGGACTGGAAGGCCTACTACCCGTCGGAGAACGTGATCAGTGTTCAGGATTACCTCTCCTCTGATGAGCAGTACAAACAGCCCAATACCCACATAATCAATCTCTGCCGCAGCTACAAGTACCTGACTAATGGTTACTATTGCTCACTGCTGGCTGAAGCGCGTAACCATAAGGTCATTCCTTCAGTGCGCAGCATCAATGACCTGGGCAACAAATCACTCTATAGCCTGGATATCGGCAACCTTAACCAGGTGCTGGAAAAGGCGTTGCAGGACCGGCAGATCGACAGTGACGATACCTGGAGCATAAAGTTGTTTTTCGGCAACCCGGATATCGAACAGCTGGACAACCTGGGACGGCAGATCTTCGAACTTTTTGCCTGTCCGATTCTTATCGTGACTTTAAAACGCCGTGACCGCTGGCAGATCGAATCGATCAAACCCGGCGCACTGAATACGCTCGACAGCCAGGAAGAGGACCTGTTCGCTGCAGCGCTGGAAAACTTCAATAAATCGATCTGGCGCAAACCACGATCACGTAAGGCAAACCGTTATGACCTGGCGATCCTCGCTGACCCGGAGGAAAAACTGCCACCCAGCGACAAGCAGGCTTTGAAAAAGTTTGTCAGCATCGGCAAACAGATGGGCCTCAATGTCGAGCTGATCACGAAAAAGGACTATGGTCGCCTGGCAGAGTACGATGCGCTGTTCATCCGTGAGACCACAGCGATCAACAACCACACCTATCGCTTCGCCAAACGCGCCGAGAGTGAAGGCATGGTGGTGCTCGATGACCCGCAATCTATCCTGCGCTGCACTAACAAGGTTTTTCTCGCTGACCTGCTGAGTACCAATGATGTGCCGACACCAAAAACCCTGATCCTGAGTAAGGACCGGCAGAAAGACGATATACAGCGCGCCATCGAAACCCTGGGTTACCCGATGGTCATCAAGATTCCGGATGGTTCATTTTCCCGCGGTGTCGTCAAAGTCGAAGACGAGCAGGCATTGAAGCAGAGTCTCGACGAGCTGTTTAAACAGTCGGCGCTGGTACTGGCACAGGCCTATAGCTTTACCGACTATGACTGGCGCATTGGTATGTTGAATAAGAAGCCGATCTTCAGTTGCCAGTACTTCATGACCCGTGGCCACTGGCAGATCTATAAACACAGTGACAGCGGCAGGGTGGTCTCTGGTGGTTTTCGAACTCTGCCGATTCATGAGACGCCAAAAAAAGTGCTCGATGTAGCAACACGTGCAGCCAACCTCATCGGTAATGGTCTCTACGGTGTCGATATTAAACAGTTCGGTGACACGGCGATGGTCATCGAGGTGAACGACAATCCTAATATCGATTCAGGGGTAGAGGATCTCTATCTTAAAGACGATCTTTACCGGATCGTATTGGAAGAATTTGTGCGCCGGCTGGAAAGAAAGCGTAATGGTATGTAGGCTTGTTATCCAGCAGATATAAATTCAGTAAAATAAATCACTGATATAAAATGGCAGATTATCATTCCTTTTTCGAATGTAATTTGCAGACCACACAACTACAGGAAACATGGGGTCCTGTACCTGCACGAATGAATCTGTTCAAAACACTCCCAGCCTTCATGCATTTTTTTCCTGCTCAAGTGTGAGCCAGCACTACTGGCAAACACATTATTTAACCACCAGAAAAAGTAGATTACTTGATTAGTGACATGCTCATGACGGCATATGACTGAAACTCGACACTTTTGCTTTCACTGCAGAAAATTCACATAAACAGCTACGATCAAAATCAATCACTGGTATAGCTATAAAAAAGCCGCCAGGATGCCGACCCCATTGGGTCTCAGCGAGTTATACCGTCGCTAACTGTCTGCCAGGATGCCTTCCTCTGACGGCTAAAAGTTTAATTATTTTTCTGGCATAGACCTTGCAGTATTACAGATAACAGTCACCCTATGTCGTTACTGATAACGGTCACAGTCATTCGGGCAGAGCAGGTTTTACCTGGCATCGCTGATGTAACTACTGATGGGGTACTGGCAAAGGCTTCTCGAATAAGGAGAAGAAGTTTAGTGAACAATTCAGATTAAGAGATTAGCGATGAAGTATAAAAAAGACAATCAACAGGAGTTTTTATTTATAGAGATTACTGCATGGGCACTGGTGATAGGCATTGTTTACATGTTTACCAAGATGGTTTTTGGTGTCTAAACAGTTATGGTCAGTAGTGATTGATCAGAATTAATGTTGAGAAACAGTCTGGAGCATCTGGCGTAATCTCCAGGCTGCTTCGTTAGGTAGGGATAGAGTCATGTGGAAAGTAGAATATAAGCCGGATAAAAATTCGCAAGTATGGATCGTACTGAACACCTACGATGATCAGTCAAGTGCATTCATCACGGCATCTCATGTGTCGAGCGATTGTTTCATGGTGATTGTTAAAGACCCGGAAGGCAGTGTCATCTGGAGCAATTAAGAGCTGATTTTTCTGGTTGACTATGTCCATTGAAAAGCACTTGCTTGCGGTTGACCAATCAATTCATGTACACACTTTCTCGATGATGGCAAACATAGCGTAGGTATCGAGCTTGCAGTAATCTCGCATGTCAGCAGTGAGTGCATCTACCTCTTCAGCTGTTAGCCTGTCACTCCTTATCTGGTGATAAGCACTCTGCGCCATCAGTCCATCCCGTACCGCACCTAAATCGGAATAAGACAGTTCTGGTACGAGACAGGTGAGTACACTCTTGATACTCCAGGAGCCTTTCATAGCCGGGTGATAAAAATATTTGTTCATCACCGGATAGAGGTCAAATACGCGGGAATTTATCGCCAGTAAATGCTCACTCAAATCATCATATTTATGCGCCAGACTTTTTATTATGCCTTTTTCAAAGGTCTCGTTGTAGACGATCACTGGGCCTTCTGTGCCGCATGCAGCGATCAGCGACTCGGCAAAACTTCTTCGAGGATCTTTGCCGCTGACATCGAGAAAATCTTTATGACTGATAGCACCGTCGTGTTGCTGGACATGGCATGACCACTGAAAAGGCTGCTGCTGATTCGGGCTGGTACCTAACCAGATCGGCACTGCAAAGTTGACCGTCTCAAAATCAAGATAGTAACGTGGATAGGTTAATGTATTTAAAATGACGGCTGCTTCCGGCTCAAGTTCCGCGACACCATTTATCGTAACCCGGCGCACCTTCAGGTGTGTTTCGCTGGTGAGCATGGCAACTGGAATGTCGCGGATATCATAGATACCTCTGTGATGAAGTTTACGAGTTATGACAGCCGCATTTGGTAACCAGCTTACCGGGAAATCACCGTCCCGTTTTTCACAGTAGCTTATGAATTCACAGGGATAAGGATTTTTGCAGTGGCCATCGACATGGCAGTCAGGCTCTTCTTTGACTACCGAAACATTGTGCAGCTGGATTATTGTGTCTTGGATAAAATGGCGATGTGGAATGACTCTTTCTGAGATATCTTCGCGAATGAACAGGCCCTTATAATCACCTTCATTCTGGTAGACAAAATATTTATTGAGATACATCAGTTCGATACGATCAATAGAAATGCCTGCGTTCGTTAACACCAGGTACTGGATAGTGACATCATCGATATAGTCGTCTTTTATCGAACTCGAAGATTTGACCTCGATCAGGTTCCACTTAGATCCGGCACGTTGCAGGATATCGACATATATTTCTGTCTCCTGGTAACGAAAACCTGCTTCGAAGATTGAGCTCACATTGCTATCGTCGAGATATTTTTTTGTCTCCAGGAACGGGTCAGTGTTTACCTGAAAACGGCTGACCAGAACACCGCCGGGAAATGTTTTGCGTGCCTGTTCACCGACGATGATGCCGGTCTCAAACAGCGGTGATTTTTTGATCACTGCCAGCTCAGGCCGATTCAACCTAAGATACAGGCGTCGCCTACACTGCAGGCCGGCGAGGATACTGGTTTTACTTAGATGCATGTGGACAGGTGTCGGGTAATCGGGTTCTGAGAGTCATTACCTCGATGATAAAGAAAACACCACCCTTACGCCAATTATTCGTATAACACTGATAGTGTTCACTGTAGCTGTTACCTTATTAGATATTTTTGCTTACAATGAAACTGGATATTTTCATTTGAGGTTTATATAAATGGACATCGGCGCAGAAACAAAAATTATTCAGGAATTTGTTGATAAAGGAAATTTTCATGCAGCCATGAATATTGCTATCTCTGCACTCAATGAATGTCGTCGCAATAATGATCAGGCAGCCATTAATCATTTTATCGATGTGATCAGAGGTATTGCTGAAACGATGGCACAGGAGTTTGCACGTTAGTTATTCCGCCATGCGATGAAATACAGTATGACAGCACATATCATGACACCGCTGAATCCGATCTCGATAGCGAGCAGCACCGCCAGTATCGCACTCAGTACCGAAGCACAGCCGTTGATACCCCAGGCCCAGGGAATGAGATGCGGGCTGTTCTGTTGCATCGTGGCCAGGCCAAGTGGAAAGGGCATACCCATGAAAAAGGCGAGCGGCGCGGCGAGCACGAATGCTGAAATAATCCTCGCGATTTCAGGTAATGCCATGATGCTGTTGCTGAGCAGTGGCAGCAGCACGATGTAGAACAACGTGATCAGCCCGATCATGAAAACGGCACGGCGTAATAACACCGGGATGATGACGCTCGTTGCGCGTTTCATACGTCGCTGCACATAGAGACTGCCGAGGCCGGAAAAGATCAGGAAGGCAGATAAGGCGACGGCGACCGCATACAGCGGCTGACTGAGTATCAATGTGAATTTCTGGATAAAGGCGAGCTCGATAAAGAGAAAGGCCAGGCCGATGGCCAGGTAATAGATAACGATTTTCCAGCGTCGGCCAGGGTCCTGTTTCATCTCTGTTCTGACAAAAAATAAAGGCAGTAAGATCAGAACGAATGCAGCGACTGCCGCCTGCACCAGGGTAACGAGCAGGGTCGGGTAACCGACACCGATCATGGATATCCCTGTTTGTGCGGGCATCGAGAGAAACTCTTTCAGGCTGGACCATCGGAAATAATTATCGAAATATGGCCGGTTATCGGTAGCTGCACGGATATCGTACTTGTATTGCTCGATGAAGCTGTTGTCTTTTTCCATCAATAGCGAGCGGGCGGCGAGATAAAAAACAGGTTCCTGCAGCAGCTGGTAGCGGTTGACGTCCTGTGGCTTGATATCGGGCAGCCATGCCAGATCAAAACTGCGCGAAACACTGAAGTCACGCACGTTGGCGACCTCTGCAGCTGTCAACGCAGTATTTTTTAGCAACAGCGTTGCCGTATTCCAGCTGCGGATCCAGGCTATATTGTTTTCAGGAAAATCGATGCCGGACTGTCGCATCGCGATAACTGCGGTGTCAAATAACTTCAGGTTGCCGCGTGCCGGGTTGCTGGTCCACAGGGTCAAACTCAAGAGTCCCTGAGGTCTGAGCAGTTTCAGGTAGGACTGCAGGGCTTCGACGGTATAGTCGTAGGAGGTTGACAGCTCATAGACACCAGCAGAACCACCGGTGGAACCGCCAGCAGGCCCGATGATGACGAGATCATATTTATTTTCAGCGGCCGCAAATCCCCGCGGTGATATAGTGTGGATCGCTACCTTATCATGCAGGCCACGCCAGTCATAATAATCGGCAAATCTGTCGCTGATGAGCAGGCTGAGCTGTTGGTCCGGCTCGACCGCATCTATACGCGGTATCTCATGAAAACGTGCCTGTAATATCTGTGCACCGGTGGCTGAACCGAGTATCAGGACATCCTGCGGTGAACCATGGACATGGTAAGGCAGCGCTGAGCTCATGTAATCAACATAGTCGAGTGAAGAGTTGCCGCTGACATGATCAATGGTATTCATCTCATCGCCATCTCTGAACACGGCCAGTTGTTCGGGGGGGCTGCCTGGGCTCTGCAGACTCAGGCCGGGGGCATTGCGAAAAGGCACCAGCGGGCTCTGCACCACATCTGTCTGTGAGACCGGTGAAGAGTATGACCCTAGCAGGGAAGCATCTTTTATCAGCAGTGTCTGTGCCAGGCCCTTGTATTCTGAGATTCGCAGCGCAAGCCATTTGTGTGGTGTGATGAAAACCGCCAGCATGCAGAATAGCAGCAGAATAGCTATTTTTCGTCGTTGCCAGTCAACGAGATGGTGCATGGCGAACAGACCAGCGGCGATACCGCAGAGGCCTAATACAGGCAGCACGACATCAGGAGGCAAGAGTAGCAGCAGCACCATGACCGCCAGCGCCCCGCACCCTGCGCCGAGCAGATCGATACCGTAGATCAGCGCGATCTGCTGATGAAAGCGCATCATGGTCAGCGCCAGTGCATTGGCGACAAAGAAAAAGGGCAGTGTCAGCAACAGGTAACTTAGTAACAGCCGCTGCCACTGCGAGGCGTCCCACAGGATCTCCAGGGTATTGAACGGCAGTTGCTGGACGGCGACGAAACAGACGACTGATGACAGCCCGAAAAATAGTACGTTAGAGACGAACACGATGCCATAGTTATGCAGCAGCCAGCGTCGAAATACAGTGATGAAACTGCCGCTGGCACCATAACCGAGTAACGCGATACTGATCACCATGAAAGCAAAATGGTGCCAGTGCACGATGGAAAACATTCTTATCAGTAAAACTTCGTAGGCCAGTGCGGTCGCCGACAGGATAAAGATAGACAGCAGTGGAGGTGGCGTTCTCAGATCATCAGCCAGCGATTGCATGACCGGCTAGTGTCCGCCGGTGAAAGGCACAAAATACACCGGCAACAACTGCCGTGTGGTTATTGCGCCCTGCATGTCTTTCTCTACCATTGTCAGGTACTGCGTCTGGAAACGGGTGCCCACGGGAATCACCATGCGTCCGCCTTTCTTGAGTTGCTGCACCAGTGGCGGCGGGATATGGCTGATGGCGGCGGTGACGATGATGCTGTCAAATGGTGCCTGTTCCGGCCAGCCATCGTAACCGTCGGAAATGCGCGTTGTGACATTGTCATAACCGAGCCGCTTGAGCAACTGCGTCGATGATTTGCCCAGCTGTTCAACGATCTCGATACTGTAAACCTGTCTCACCAGTTGCGACAGTACAGCAGCCTGATAACCCGAGCCGGTACCGATCTCGAGCACGCGGTGATCTGACTGAGGCTGTAACAGTTCGGTCATCAGGGCGACGATGTAAGGTTGCGATATGGTCTGTCCATAACCGATCGGTAGCGGCTGGTTCTCATAGGCACTGGCGCGTATGTCCTGCGGTACGAACTCATGCCGTGGGATGGTCGCCATCACCTGCATGACACGTTCATCAAAAGATTTTTTGTTGATGTACTTGACGGTGGTTTCGACATAACCCTCGATGTCGGCGATCATCTGCTGGCGCTTAAGAGAATATTCATCGGCAACGACCAGGCTGTTAGAAAGGAAAAATAATTGCGTGAATAACCAGATCTTTATGAATTTTAGTGACATGCCTTTAGATTAAAGTCAGCTGCAGGCAAATACAAGACCTTAATCTGTCTGATGGATGTGAATTCACTCTAGGAGTAGAGGATCGGAGCGGACAGGAAAAATCGACGATGCAAGTGATTGCCTCGCTCAAGATGAGGTGAACAGGATCTCGGCGATGAAGAACGAACCACTCTCAGTAATTATGTCATGCAAAAGGATAGTCGGTATAACCGGTTTCATTACCACCATAGAAAGTATTCTGATCAGCGACGTTGAGCGGCAGATTGTTTTTATAGCGATGCACCAGGTCGGGGTTGGCCAGGAAGGGCACGCCGAAAGCGACCAGGTCGCAATCGCCTTTGTCGATGGCTGACTGGGCGCGAACTTTATCATAGCCATTATTGGCGATATAGAGGCCATCGTAAACGTCGCGCAAGGCACGGTAATCAACATCTCGTGATGCTATCTTCATGTCTCCTTCAAGAATATGCATATAGGCCAGTTTGCGTTTATTCAGCTGTGTGATGAAATAATTGAAATGCGTCTGCGGATCCGAGTCAGACATGGAGTTAAAGCTGTTCTCTGGTGTCAGCCTTATGCCGACCTGGTTACTGTCCCAGACCTGTAACACGGCATCGAGGACTTCATTTAGAAAACGCATGCGGTTTTCGTTGCTGCCGCCGTATTCGTCGGTCCGATTATTGCTGCCATCGCGCAGGAATTGATCGAGCAGGTAGCCGTTGGCCGCGTGGATTTCGATACCGTCAAAACCGGCCTTTTTTGCCATTTCTGCCGCATGTTTATACTGGGCGACGATGTTTTTAATCTCGTCGACCTGCAGTGCTCGCGGTTCGATAAAGGCTTTCATGCCTTCGAAGGTAACGGCTTCTCCCTCTGGCCGGATGGCAGAAGCGGACACCGGGGTTTTATGCTCAGGCAGCAGGTCAGGGTGTGAGATGCGTCCACAGAACCAGAGCTGAATAAAGATGTGACCGCCTTCCTTGTGCACGGCATCGGTTATCTTTTTCCAGCCGGCTACCTGCTGCTCGCTGTAGATACCGGGTGTTGCCGGATAACCGACACCTTCCGGTGAGACCTGTGAGGCTTCGGTGATGATCAGGCCTGCGCTCGCTCGCTGGCGGTAATATTCG
>Ga0316188_10000761_pt1 | contig 14650 bp, 9 predicted proteins | sample Phiworburrow1_MG_FD_204933 | JGI IMG/M metagenome (GOLD analysis project Ga0316188, IMG submission 204933) | Coastal sediment microbial communities from Maine, United States - Phippsburg worm burrow 1 | ecosystem: Environmental > Aquatic > Marine > Coastal > Sediment | place: USA: Maine...
CGACCGCTTCGTCAGGATTCACGTCCTTACGTGGCTCTTTACCGAAGAACTTCTGTACTTCCTGCTGTACTTTAGGCATACGTGTCTGGCCACCGACCAGGATCACTTCGTTGATATCACTCAGAGAAAGACCTGAATCTTTAAGTGCCTGTTTACATGGTGCGATGGTACGAGAGATCAGTTCATCGACCAGGCTTTCCAGTTTGGCACGTGACAATTTGATATTTAAATGTTTAGGCCCAGTCGCATCTGCAGTAATGTATGGCAGATTTACATCAGTTGACTGTGTTGAAGACAGTTCGATTTTTGCTTTTTCGGCCGCTTCTTTCAAACGCTGTAACGCCAGCGGATCATTGTGTAAATTGATGCCAGTATCTTTCTCGAACTGTTCAGACAGGTAATCGATCAGACGGGTATCGAAGTCTTCGCCACCGAGGAAAGTGTCACCATTGGTTGCCAGCACTTCGAACTGATGCTCGCCATCAATTTCTGCGATTTCGATAATAGAGACGTCGAAGGTACCACCGCCAAGGTCATATACAACGATTTTAGAATCGCCGCGTTTTTTATCCATACCGTAAGCAAGTGCAGCGGCAGTAGGCTCATTGATGATACGTTTTACATCAAGACCGGCAATACGACCGGCATCCTTGGTCGCCTGACGCTGTGAGTCATTGAAGTATGCAGGAACAGTAATAACAGCTTCAGTTACCTCATAACCGAGATACTCTTCTGCAGTTTTCTTCATCTTTTGCAGGATACGAGCAGAAACTTCTGGCGGTGCCATTTTTTTACCCTTGGCCTGTACCCAGGCATCGCCGTTGTCAGCTTTAATGATCTTGTATGGCACGAGTTTGATGTCGCGTTGTACAACTTCCTCGTCGAAACGACGACCGATCAGACGTTTGACCGCGAAGATAGTATCGGCAGGATTGGTTACCGCCTGACGTTTTGCAGAAGCACCAACAACGACCTCATCATCGGTAAATGCAACCACAGAAGGCGTAGTACGATCACCCTCACTATTCTCGATAACTTTTACTGTGTCGCCGTCCATGACAGCGACACATGAGTTTGTTGTACCTAAATCTATACCTATAATTTTAGCCATTATCTGGTCTCCGATAATTTTAAATTTGCTGCTTCACGATATGTTTTGGCAGCAGTAATATTCATTGTTGGTTCATATATGGGGCTGCTTTTTCTAAAACCAAGCGATATTCCCCCAGCCACTCAAATAATTTGTATTTTTATAACCTTTACAGCAACTTGTACCATGTTATTAATCATCTTATTCAACCGCTTTGGAAACCATAACCATTGCTGGTCGAATCAACCGGTCTTTGAGCAGATAGCCTTTCTGCATCACGGCAATAACCGTATTGGGTTCAACATCAGCACTCGGTTGCATAGACATCGCCTGGTGTTTTTCCGGATTGAATTTTTCATTGATCGGATTAATTTCTTCAATGCCCAGGTTTTCCATCATCTTTTGCACCATCTTCATGGTCAGCTCCATGCCTTCGCGTAAGCTCTCAGCGCTGGCACCTTCGACAGCAAGCCCCAGTTCCATACCATCGACAACCGGCAACAACTCACTAGCAAACTTTTCGATGCCGTATTTATGGGCATTTTCTACATCTTTTGCATTGCGCCGCCGCAGGTTATCCATCTCTGCTTTACTGCGCACAAAGTGATCCCAGTTTTCAGCGGCCTTTGCTTGCGCCCTTGCAAGTTGTGCTTCGATGCTGTCATCAGCTTCGTTGCCTGTTGAGTTTTCAGTTGATGCTTGTTCACTGCTAACTCCTGATGCGTGTTCTTCCTGAAGTTCCTGGTGGTTTTCCTGGTTCATGTTGATTTCATCATTTTCTGTTGTGTTTGCTTTTTCGTGGGCTGACATGGTGTCTCTCTGCGATGTTTTATCTAAGTAGCAAAATTTATATTTGTATGAGTTTTGCTCTGAATGGTGTCAATTTCCTGGTTTTCAAGAGCAATATGAGGTAATTATTTAATTAAACTGAGATTTCTGCCAAATTGAGCGATTTTAATATTAGGCATTAATACTTAAGTGCATCACTCAATAATCGTGCGGTCACATCAACAATGGGAATAATATGGTCGTAATTCATGCGTGAAGGTCCGATAACGCCCAGCACACCGACCGGTTTACCCGCCACAGAATATGGCGCAGTAATCACGCTGCAGTCTCCAAAACCGGCAAAACCGGCTTCATGACCGATAAATATTTTTACCCCTTCACAATGCACACAGCGGTCGAATAATCCCAGCATCTCCCGTTTTCTATCGAATATTTCAAATAGATGCTGTAACTGCTCCCGATTGTTACTGGCATTGTAACGGATCAGGTTTTTTTCACCCTGCACGATAAATTCAGGCTTGTCCCGGTCATCAGTTAATGCTCTATCGGCAACTTCGACCGCTGTTTTCATTACCTGATCAACATCACGCCGCGTGCGGTCAAGGTCCTTTAGCAGACTCGCCCTTATCTCATTGACGTCTTTGCCGACGAACTGTTGATTGAGGAAATTAGCAGCACGCTGGAGCTCAGATGCGCTGTACTCTCTATCCAGATGCAGTACCTTGTTCTGCACGTCTTTATCATTGGTGACCATAATGGCCAGAACACGCTTTTCTGGCAGTGGCAGAAATTCGATGTGACGGAGTTTCGCCTGGGTATGTTTCGGTACGCTGATGATACCCGCCATCTGTGTCATCTCTGAAACCAGCTGGGATGCCTCTTTCACCAGTTCTGCCACGTCTTTATCAGGATCAAGTTTTTGCTGTAACTTGATGATGAGCTTTTCTTCTATCGGCTGTATTTCAAGCAGGCTGTCAACGAACAGGCGTAATCCCTGCTCTGTTGGTATCCGCCCGGCTGAAGTATGTGGCGCTATCACCAGGCCATTTTTTTCAAGCCCGGACATGACATTACGGATAGTCGCTGAGCTGATATCAAGCCCCGCATCCTGAGCGAGCTTTCTGGAACCCACAGGCTGGCCATCGATAATATAACTGGCGACTAATTGCTTGAGCAATATCGCTGCGCGTTCATTTAGGACGAATGTTTTTTTCAAGGTATTGTCTGGTGATCGTTTATTTTATTGATCCAATTTGGCACTCTAAGTCAATGAGTGCCAATAAAATCATTATGGTGGCAAAGTCTCAGATAATCAAGAACAACGTAAAAGCAATAATTTTTATGGTTATGTCATTATATTTCTCAGTGAAATATCTGTGTGAGGTATATCACTTCAGCTGTAACCGCTGTGCAAAAAGTATTTGAAAATAATTTACTCTGTGTCAGTTATTATCCATCACAAATTGTGGTTATAACGGCAAGGATTTTTATTACGTATTAACAAGTTAGCGTATAATGCATCACTTTGATGCAAGACCGAGAAACTGCTGGTACACATGACTGAAACACATTCGGCTCGAATTCGAGAAATCCCGTACAACTACACCTCTTATTCTGATCGCGAAATCATCATCCGTTTTCTCGGCGAAGACAGCTGGTCCGTTGTCGAAACACTCCGTGGCTCACGCCGTACCGGACGTTCAGCACGCATGCTGTTCGAAGTGCTGGGTGACATGTGGGTTATCGAGCGTAATCCTTATGTCAAAGATGATCTGCTCAATAGTCCTAAACGTCGTGATGCACTCATCAATGCCCTAAAACATCGCTTAAACCAGGTCGAGTTACGTGCTGATGGCAATGTCGACGCTTTACAATTACACAGCAATTGTTTGACTGCGATAAAAACTTTTGAAGAAGACTTATCTGCCCAGGTCTTGCTCCGTCAGAAAACCATCAAGGCATTAAACAAGATCACATCAACGAACAATATCGATTTTAGCGGTCTGGCGCGCGTCGCTCACTCGACTGATGCAACCGACTGGCGTATTGCCATGCCCTTTGTCGTCATCAAGCCGGATAGCGAAAAGGAAGTTGCTGCCATCGTGCGTAGCTGTATCAAGCTGGGTTTAACCATCATCCCCCGTGGTGGTGGTACCGGTTACACAGGTGGCGCCATTCCGCTGCATGCAAATACCGCGGTAATAAATACGGAGAAACTGGAAAATCTGAGCCGCATCAATGTCATCGAATTAGCGGGGGTTGCAGGCAAACACCCCGTCGTAGAATGTGGCGCTGGTGTCATTACCCGCCGCGTCTCCGATCTGGCCGAAGAACACGGATACGCTTTCGCCGTTGACCCGACGTCTCAGGATGCCTCCACCATCGGTGGCAATATCGCCATGAATGCAGGCGGCAAGAAAGCCGTTATCTGGGGCACTGCTCTGGACAACCTGGTTTCATGGCGCATGGTGACGCCTGATGGTCTGTGGATGGAAGTCGAACGCATCAACCACAACCTTGGAAAAATTCACGAACAGGAAAACGTCAGCTTCAAGATTACCCGCTTCGAGAAGGATGGCAGCAGCATCATCGGCGAACCCGAACTGTTAAATGTGCATGGCCGGGTTTTTCGTAAAGCGGGTCTAGGCAAAGATGTAACCGACAAGTTTTTATCCGGCCTGCCCGGCATTCAAAAAGAGGGTTGCGATGGCCTGATCACCTCCGGCCGTTTCCTGTTACATAAGATGCCTGAGCACAGACGCACCATCTGCCTGGAATTTTTTGGCACAGATATCGCACTGGCTGTGCCTGCCGTGGTTGAGGTTAAAGATTTAATCGATAAAAATAAAAATGTTCTCCTCACAGGACTGGAACATCTGGATGAGCGTTATATAAAAGCAGTCAAATATACAACGAAATCCTCAGGCTCAGATAATATCTCTGCCGGTCGGCCAAAGATGGTTTTACTGGCAGATATCGCCGCGGACAATGAAGACCATGTTATCGCCGCTGCTAATGAAATTGTCGAAGCCAGTACAAAAAGAAATGCGCTGGGTTTCATCGCAGCCAGCCCCGAAGCACGTCATCGATTCTGGCTGGATCGTGCAAGGACGGCCGCTATTTCGGCGCATACTAACGCATTCAAAATTAACGAAGACGTTGTTATCCCTCTGCCACGGTTAGCTGAATACAATCGTGGTATTGAAATTATCAATATTGAACATTCGATCAATAATAAAATACAAATTTGTGATGCTATCAGCGTCTATCTCAACGACTTGCTCAGCGGGAAAATTGTAGAGACCGTTAAAGATAATGACTATTCAAAAAGCGATGAAGCCAGGGTAATTATTCAAAATAAGTGTGAAGCGGCAATACAGCTTATCGCATCAAAAAAGAAACGTTGGTCGGATATTCTACAAAATCTAAACACAGCAGCGATCAATGCAACTAACCTTTTGCAGGATAATGAACAGGCGCTTATCAGAGATAATGATAATTTAATAGATCTGTTACTTCGCCGTGATTGCATAATTTCATATAGCAGAGAAATTTATGCTGCACTAAGTGAAATTTTCTCCGGTCAGGACATGGAAGCCATTAGAGAAAAATTCAAAAAAATACATCTAGGCATCAGAGATTCAAAACTCTTCGTCGCTATTCACATGCATGCCGGTGACGGCAATGTGCATACTAACATTCCAGTTCATTCTGACAACTACACCATGCTGCATGAAGCGGATAAAATCGTTGATCAGATCATGGCACTGGCACAGTCACTCGATGGAGTCATATCCGGCGAGCATGGTATCGGTTTAACAAAAATACAGTACCTGGAGCCTGAGAAACTTGAAGCATTTGCGAGCTATAAAAACAAGGTCGATCCACATCATCACTTCAACAAAGACAAGTTGCTTGCCTCATCGAATCTTGATATGGCCTACACACCCTCTTTACGGCTGGTGCAACAGGAAGCAATCATTCTCGAAGACAGCGCGCTGGGCGATTTAAACGATGAAATAAAAAACTGCTTACGCTGCGGCAAATGCAAACCGAAATGCATGACCCATGTGCCTCGCGCTAATCTGTATTATTCACCACGTGATAAAATTCTGGCGACAGGCCTGGTGATTGAGGCTTTTCTGTATGAAGAGCAAACGAGGCGTGGTGTTTCTCTGTCTCATTTTGACTCGATGAATGATATTGCCGATCATTGTACGACCTGTCATAAATGTTTGAACCCCTGCCCGGTTAATATCGATTTTGGCGATGTCTCCATCCACATGCGTCAGCTGTTAACCAAGCATGGCAAAAAGAAGAGTAACCTCGGGACAAAAGCGGCCATCGCTTTTCTCAATGTAAAAAATCCTTTCGCCGTAAAGATCATGCGTAACGTGTTAGCTCGCGGTGGCTTTAAGGCAATTAATATAGGCCATTTCTTCGCGAAAAAATTTGGCCTGCTAGGCAAGAAAAACCGTATCCCGCCCAGCACAACCGGCCCGAGCGATCAGACGACACAACTGGTCAATCTGGTGCGCAAGCCTATCCGTGTTGCTGTACCACGAAAAACCAGCCGTGCACTGCTGAACATCGAAGATACAGACTATGTTTCGATCGTCAGAAACCCGGAATTAAATCATGATAATTCCGATGCAGTGTTTTATTTTCCAGGTTGCGGTTCTGAACGGCTATTTAGCCAGATCGCGATGGCGACCTTGCATATGCTCTACGAAGCTGGTGTGCAAACTGTTTTGCCGCCAGGTTACCTGTGCTGTGGTTACCCGCAGAGCTCAGCTGGCCTGAAAGATAAAAGCCAGGCGATAACGACCGAGAACCGGGTATTATTTCACCGTATTGCCAACACGCTCAATTACCTGGACATCAAGACAGTCATCGTATCCTGCGGCACCTGCATGGACCAGCTGTTGAAATACGAGTTTGAAAAAATATTCCCTGATTGTCGCTTACTCGATATTCATGAATATCTAATGGAAAAAAATATTACCTTACAGAATATTACCGGTACTGAATATCTTTACCATGACCCCTGCCACACACCGATGAAACAGCACAACCCTATTACCGTGGCATCGAAGTTATTGAACAAAACAGTGACTCAGAGTGATCGTTGCTGTGGTGAAGCGGGAACACTCGGCACATCAAGACCGGACATCGCTGAACAACTTCGTTACCGCAAACGGGAAGAGCTGACAATCAATATCGAAGGTTTAACCGGTCGGAAAAAAGTTAAGAACAATGAGGTCAAGTTACTAACCTCCTGCCCCGCGTGTCAACAGGGATTAGCTCGCTATACTGACGACACTGGCCTGACTACAGATTATATCGTCATCGAGATGGCCAATGAATTGCACGGCAAAGACTGGGAAAAGCAGTTTATTCGAAAAGCAAATAATGGTGGCATAGAAAAAATATTGTTATAAATATTTATTAGAAGATCAATCTCAAGTTTGTGAACAAACGTCTAATTTGATGCGGATTTCAATACGCCATCATCAAGCGTATAAATCGTATCCATACGCTCTGCAATTTTGAGGTCGTGTGTGACGATAACCAGAGAAGTATTGTATTCTTTATTCAGATCGATGATCAGGTCGATGCACTGTTCAGCATTTTTTCGATCAAGGTTGCCGGTAGGCTCGTCAGCGAGAATACAGTCCGGCTGATGGATCAACGCCCGTGCGATTGCGGCACGCTGCCTTTCTCCACCGGATAATTCACCCGGTTTGTGATGTATGCGTTTTAACAGGCCAACATCATCAAGTACTTTTTCTGACCGCAGTTTAGCCTGTTTAGCGGACACTCCCTTTATCAACAATGGCATGGCGACATTTTCCAGAGCCGTGAATTCGGGTAATAAATGATGGAACTGATAGATAAACCCAAAATGCTGATTTCTTACGATACAGCGTTGCTTTTCATTTAGCTTATGAACATCCAGATCGTTTAAAAAGATCTGTCCTCTGGTCGGTTTATCGAGACCACCCAGGATATTCAACAAGGTGGTTTTCCCCGAACCGGAAGAACCGATAATTGCTGCTGTTTCGGCATGGTTCAAACTAAAATTGATATCCTTGAGAACATGCAGTTCATTTAGAAGACCATCATGATATTTTTTATGAATGTTTTGTGCGCGTAACATAATTATTATTCGTAGCGTAATGCTTCGGCCGGTAAAGTTCTTGATGCACGCCATGCTGGATAGATGGTTGCAAGTATTGTTACCGAGAAGGCAGACAATGCATAGGTAAGGACTTCGCTGACTTTTACATCAGCAGTAATATCACTGATATAGTAGACATCGCTCGGCAGGAAATCAGTATTGAATAACTGCTCTAACCAGGAAACAATTTCAAAAACATTCAGTGCAACAGGCACGCCAGTGCCGACACCGATCAAGGTACCAAACAAGCCGATGAAAGCGCCCTGGATGATAAAGATAATCATAATGCTGGATGGGCGCATGCCCAGGGCCCGCAATATTGCAATGTCGGACTCTTTATCGGTAACAGTCATCATCAACGTAGAAACGATGTTCAATGCAGCCACAGAAATGATCATTAACAATATGATGAACATCACTGTTTTTTCTGTCTGTAGCGCCCTGAAGAAATTCTTATGCTGCTTCGACCAGTCTTTTACCCAGAAATCGACACCGAAATCATTTTCTATCTCACGCGTAATACGCGGTGCTTCAAATAAATCAGTCAGTTTCAAACGTACGCCATTTACTTTATCGTCATAACTGAATAATTTCGCCGCATCCTCCAGATGCATATAAGCCATGGCACTATCATACTGGTGCATACCGACCTCGAAGACACCGACCACACGAAAGCGACGTAATCGGGGCATCACACCAACTGCGGTGACACTTGCCTGTGGAGTAATCACCGTAACACGATCACCTTCATATACCCCAAGTGTATTGGCCAGCTCACGGCCGATAACAATACCGTATTCCCCTGCCTTGAGATCAAACAGGCTACCCGAGACCATCTTCGATGCGACCAGAGAAACTTTATCTTCCATCTCCGGTTCGATGCCGCTGATCAGTGAACCGCTAACCCGTCTGCCGTTCGACAGCATCACTTCTTTACTTATGTACGGGGCAGCGGCGACGACTTCTTTATTTTTTTCAGCTTTTTCGACCACTGCAGGCCAGTCTCGCAGATAGCCGTCATAACCGCTGATCGTTGCATGCGAAGTCATACTTAATGTTCGGTCGCGTAGTTCATTACCAAAACCGTTCATCACTGAAAGCACGACAATCAGCGCAAACACGCCTAAGGCGACACCGGCTATAGAAATAAAAGCAATGAAGGAAACAAAATGACTTTTTCTTTTTGCGCGGATGTAACGTAAACCGATAAAAAGTTCTTTAGGTTGAAACATAATAAATGAAGACTTTCAGTGGCTGGTTATCGCGAACGAGAGCATATAGAAGCTAGTTTTGTATCAGCATAACTTTGGCTATATGCGGTCATGATTTTCGCATATAGCCGAAGTTAAAAATGTGATGTTTATTTTACTTTGTTCTCAATGACGTTTTTGTCCCGCATGTCCTTGATGAGTAATTTCGTTAAATCAACGATGACTTCATCAACAGACTCTGGAGCAAAGGTACGAGTACGTGCAGTCCAGACTAACTCCTCAGATTCCACATCATATAAATTCGATTCAATCGTATATGTCTCATGTGTTGTGTAATAGCCTGGGCTGGTCACATATGTATTGACGTGTGGATAGTACGAATACAGTCCTCCATAATAGCCGCTACCATAATAACCACCGTACATCGGAGCGTAATCCATTGAGGGTCGATAAACTGTCTCTTCATCAATAGCCATTACATGAGTAACAATAACACCATCTATGTTTAAACCCTCGATTGCTTTTGTTACCGTTGCACGTTCTATTTTCTGGTCACTCTTGATAATTTTGTAGCTTGCCTCAGCGTTGATTCCCAGAGACCTTAACTCTTCAACAAAATTACTTTCATAAGCACGGCGGTTTTGCTGGTTTTCACTGACGCCGATAATGAGCAAGTTTTTAAATATTTTCTTATTATCCGGCTCTACCCATGACTGTGAAATCTTGGTATTTGCGCACGATGACACTAAAAGAAGGATACCAAGTACTAAAGCGACCTTACTGATTTGTTGATGAAACAGACGCATATTCTTTTCCATTTAAGATAATTTGTAATTAAACAAGCTGCATGATAGCAACTGCACACTAAAACACAATATAATAATGATAATTAACACAACCTTTTGAAAGATATATTATTTATATATCTCACTTGAAGATCCCCTCATCAAATAAAGACGTAACTAATAAGCCTGTTACAGCCTTGATGATTTCGTCTATAGACTCTGCTGCAACAGTTCTAGTTTGTACAGAAAAAACAATTGATTGTGATTTAGTATCATAAAAATCATTTTTTAAAACTATCACATCCGACTCGCTGTATCGACCCGGACTAGTGATCAGAGTCGAAGACATCATGTTATTCTCACTATCGCCAGAATAGCTGCCAGTCAGCGGAGAATCGCGTAATTTTGTTTCAGAGTCTGCAGCCACCAGATAGGTAACTAGCGCTGAGTCAATATCGGTACCCTGTATTGCACTTATAACAGTTTCACGGTTGAGTTTTTGCTTGCTGCTGATGAGTATATAACTCGCTGTTGCAGTAATATTTTTTTTCTTTAATTCAGCAACCAGATAATTTTCAAATGTACGACGTGTTTGCTGGCTGTCAGAAATGCCGATGATCAAAGGCCGTTTGTATGACTGGCTCAAGCCGGGCTCGACCCAGCTTTCAGTTATTTTCGTATTTGCACAGGAGCTAATCAGTATACATAACAGCAAAACAATAAAGTTTTTACAACTCATATTCATCTTAAACATAACCCACATTGACATCTGTAATTTCAAAATTAAAATAATTCCAGTCTTTCCAGAAACCAGTAAGTGGCGATTATCGATATAAAAATTGAAGCAGGCACTGCAATCACTCTATGATATGTTTTTTCGTCTTTAATCCATGCTCTAAACAATATAAAGGCTAGAGAGATAACTGTCAGTTGACCGAATTCAACACCCACATTAAAACTGATTAATGCTATCGCAAAATCGTTCTTTGGCATTCCGAAATCAGATAATACACCAGCAAACCCTAAACCATGAAGTAATCCAAACAAAAAAACCAGCACCAGTCGGCTTTTATGCAGCTTTTTTGCAAATAGGTTTTCGACACCAACATAAGCTATGGAAAGTGCAATAAGTGGTTCAACGATATTTGCTGACAAGCCTATAACGTTGTTCATCGCGAGTCCAAGTGTGATGGTGTGTGCCACCGTGAACATAGTCACTTGCCATAATAATGGACGCCAGTGACCTGAAAACAGGAACAGGCCAAGAATAAATAAAATATGATCAAGGCCATTGGGAACGATGTGATCGAAACCTATAAGGATGTAGGAAGTGATCACCTTATAGGTAGGCAGCCTGGCGACGATCTCAGTCAAGGAAAACAGTGTGCTGGCGTCATCATTGCGCAACCACTGCCACTGTGACCAGTGCCACTCTTCAGTTTCTATATTGACCTGCCTGACACGTACCGCATTATCACCAAATTTTGCAGGATAATACCATTGCAGGACAGTTGCAGATTCAGGCAGTAACCCGGTCAGATTAATGACACTAATCCTGGGGACTTTGGTATAGCCCGGTAGTGGAATTTCGACAGAATCAAGCTGTAATGTCAGCGCCTGTAATTGACCTTCGTCATCACCGGCCTTGAGGTAAATCGATTGCAGAAACTGCTGTTTAAATGCTGAAAAAGCCCGATGCAACTCATCAGGCTGCATTTTACGAAACTCATCATATTCTTCAGCATTGGGCGCATCCTGCGTGTTTTTGTATTTAGCATTGATCCCGGTTAGCAATGCCTCGATGCTGGCACGTATCTCGACCTGTATTAGCTTTTCATTATTCACATTAATTTCAATCAAGGCTGGTTTGACGACATCAGCAAATGCGGTGTTACATAAACAACCGAGAATTAACAATAATAACGGGGCTTTCAAAAGTGCATTAATCATAAGAACGCGGATATTACACAAATTTCAGTCTTTAAAATCAGATATTTTGAATAATTGGCTTACTAATACGTCACTTAAAGAATCAAATTTAGTCAGTTAGCTAACCTTTTATTATGATTTGCGTTATTATCACAAGCTTATAAAAATAATACCTAGATGAGGAGTTTCTATGCCAACAATTGATCGCCGAACTTTTTTGAAACTCATGGGATTAAGCGCTACCGCCAGCGGTGCAGGCCTGTTATCCGCATGTAATGACAACATTCCTACAGCTAATGCGGCAACCACAGAAGCCGCAAAGATATCAGACAGTTACTATGACTTGCCAATGCAGGGCAATGTACGCATCCTGCATACCACTGATTTCCATGGTCAATTGCAACCGGTATATTTCAGAGAGCCGAATGTGAATCTTGGTGTCGGTGATGCTTTTGGGCGCCCTCCTCACCTGGTAGGGAATAAACTGCTGGAAGCCATGAAATTAAAATCTAATACACCTGAGTCTTATGCCTATACTTACCTTGATTTCGAAAATGCAGCGCTAAAATACGGCAGGCAGGGCGGATTCCCACAGATGAAAACCCTGCTGGATCGTTTACGCAAGCAGGCGGGCGGGCGACAGAACACTGTCACACTCGACGGTGGTGACCTGTGGCAGGGCTCTGGCACATCGCTCTGGACACGCGGCATCGACATGGTAGAAGCCTCCAATATCCTCGGTATCGATGTCATGGTCGGTCACTGGGAATTTACCTATAAAGAGAATGAAGTCTTGAGCAACGTGGCAATGTTCAAAGGTGACTTCATCGGACAGAACGTCCGCATTAAAGAAGACTCTTTGATGAGTGAAGGTTACATCAAGATGACAGAGCAATTCGACGGTCGCGGTCTCTATGACGAGGACAAAGGACTCGCCTTCCAGCCTTATGTCATAAAAGAGATCAATGGCGCCAAAATCTGTATCGTTGGCCAGGCTTTCCCACGTACCGCCAATGCCAACCCGCCAGAATTTTTCCCTGACTGGTCATTCGGTTTACGTGAAGACGATATGATCGAACTGGTACAGGCTATCCGTGAAGAAGAAAAACCCGATGCCATCGTTCTGCTATCACACAATGGCATGGACGTCGACATCAAGATGGCAGAACGAGTACCTGGCTTGAATGCCGTTTTTGGCGGACATACCCATGATGCCGTACCTGAACCCATTAAAGTTAAGAATGTTGAAGGCCATGATTGCTGGGTGACCAATGCCGGTTCTAACGGCAAAGTGGTTGGTGTCATGGATTTCGATATTGCTGATGGAAAAATCAAGAGCATGCGTTACAAGATGCTACCCATACTGTCAGACGTACTTCCCGCCGATAAAGAAATGCAGGCCTACATCGACCAGATGCGCAGCACGGTATACGATGAAAATATCGTCGAGAGCCGTGTCCCAAGCATGTATTACAACAAGTCTCGTTTAGGTAAAACTTTTGCTGAGATTCTTGACGAGAAACTCGCCATTGCAGACCGTCTTCTATATCGCCGTGGTAATTTCATGGGCACCTGGGACCAGATTTTATGTAATGCCTTACGTGAAGAGTTTGATGCTGATATCGCCATGTCCGCCGGTGTCCGTTGGGGAACGACCACACTCAAAGGTGACTGGATAACCATGGAAGATGTTATGACACAATGCTCGATGACCTACGGTGAAACCTACGTCTCTGAAATGACCGGCCATGATTTATTAAATATTCTTGAACAGGTTGCAGATAATTTATTTGACCCTGATCCTTACCTGCAGTCTGGTGGCGACATGGTTCGTGTCGGCGGCATGGACTATACGATTGATCCATCTAAACCTTTATACGAACGTATCACTGATGCGCGTCTGGACAATGGCCATTTGATCGAAGCTGATAAAAAATACAAAGTTGCCGGCTGGGCTCAAGTTAACCGTACCCCTGATGGTCGCCTGATGTGGGACGTTGTTCATGACTATATCGTTAAAAACAAAGGCAAGGACAATGTACTGAAGATTGCTAAGATCAATCATCCAAAACTGCTCAATGTGATGAAAAATCCTGGTATAGCTGATTACCCTGGTGAAGCCACCTGAGTTAATATTCCCAGCTTATTTCGCTAAAACAGAAGCCTCGAAGCTCACCCCTTCGAGGCTTTTTTTCTGCCGTGATAAAGACGGCTCAACATCAGGGCAGAAAAAATAAAGGCATACATCAGCGGTTCTACAAAGTCAGCTTTTAATGACCAGGTAAAATGAATAATGACTAATGCAGGGATGAGATAAACCAGCTTATGTAACGTCAACCATTTCTTTTTAAGGCGGCGCTGCATGGCATTTGTTGATGTTACTGCCAATGGGATCAATAAGATAAAAGAAATAAAACCGATGGTGATAAATGGCCGTTTCGGTATGTCGATAAGAATTTCTTTCCAGTCAAAAAACTGATCCAGCCAGATATAAGTTATGAAATGCAGCGATGCATAAAAAAATGCAAACAGACCTGACATACGACGAAGTTTTATCAGCCATGGCGTACTGGTTAAACGCCTGAGAGGTGTGATTATCAAAGTGATCAATAAAAAACGTAACGCCCATTGTCCTGTTTCATGCGTTAACGTTTCAACAGGATTA
>Ga0316188_10000762_pt1 | contig 14644 bp, 14 predicted proteins | sample Phiworburrow1_MG_FD_204933 | JGI IMG/M metagenome (GOLD analysis project Ga0316188, IMG submission 204933) | Coastal sediment microbial communities from Maine, United States - Phippsburg worm burrow 1 | ecosystem: Environmental > Aquatic > Marine > Coastal > Sediment | place: USA: Maine...
TGGGCGAATTCACGCGCGCCCGCGTGCTGTCGACCCAGGGCCACGACCTGGTCGCCGTGCCCGTCTGAGGCCCGCGCCGGACACGCAGCATTGAGACGCAGGAGACTTCTCCGTATGACCGACCGCACCCGCACCGGGCTGATCCACCACCCGTACCAGCCGCCGTCCGGCTTCGAGGCGCCCCAGATCGGCGTGTACAAGGCCAGCACGGTGATCTTCAGGGACGTCGCGGCCATGCGCGCCCGCAACTGGCAGCACAAGAACGGCTACACCTACGGGCTGCACGGCACGCCCACGACCTTTGTGCTGGAAGAGCGCATCGCGCACCTCGAGGGCGGCCGCCAGACGATCCTCGCGCCCAGCGGCCTGGCCGCGATCTCGCTGGTGGACCTGGCATTGCTGCAGCAGGGCGACGAACTGCTGATCCCGGCCAATGCCTATGGCCCGGGCAAGGAGTTCGCGCGCCACGAACTCAGCCGCTGGGGCATCACGCACCGGCTCTACGACCCGATGGACGCCTCAGCGCTGGCCGACATGATCTCGCCTTCGACAAGACTGGTGTGGCTAGAGGCGCCGGGTTCCGTGACGATGGAGTTCCCGGCCCTGACCGCCCTGGTCGCCGCGGCGCGGTCCAAGGGCGTGACGACGGCGCTGGACAACACCTGGGGCGCGGGCATTGCGTTCGACGGCTTTGCGCTGGGCTGCGACATCGTGATGCAGGCCCTGACCAAGTTCCCGTCCGGCGGCGGCGACGTGCTGATGGGTTCGGTGACCACCGTCGACGAGGCCTTGCACCAGCGCCTGAAGGCCGCCCACATGCGGCTCGGCCTGGGCGTGGCGGGCAACGACGCCGAACTCGTGCTGCGGTCCCTGCCGTCGATCGCGGCGCGCTACCACGCGCACGACCAGGCCGCGCGGGCCCTGGCCCAGTGGTTGCAGACCCAGCCTGCGATCGCGCGGGTGCTGCATCCGGCGCTGCCGGGGTCGCCCGGCCACGCGCACTGGCAGGCGCACTGCACGGCGGCGGCGGGGCTGTTTTCGGTGCTGGTGGATGCGCGCCACGGCCCGGCCGAGGTGGACAGGTTCGTCGACGCGTTGAAGCTGTTCCGCATCGGCTACTCCTGGGGCGGGCCGGTCAGCCTCGTCGTGCCCTACGACCTGGCCCAGATGCGCCAGCCGGTGCCCTACAACGGCACGCTGGTGCGGTTTTCCATCGGGCTGGAGGCGGTCGAGGACCTGCAGGCCGACCTCGCCCAGGCGCTCGACCGGTTGAATCGCTCTTGACACCGCCCGAGGCTGCGGCCGCGCCGGTGCCGGCGCGGTGGCTGGCCGTCGACGTGCTCAAGGCCGTGGCCTCGCAGTTGATCGTGCTGCACCACCTGGCCTTCTACGGCCCGATGGCCGACGTCGCGATGCCGCTGTGGCCGACGCTGTTCGACTTCCTGGCGCACGACGGTCGCATTGCAGTGCAGGTGTTCCTGGTGCTGGGGGGCTTCCTCGCCGCGCGCGGCCTGGCGCCTCATGGCCGGCTGCCGGCACACGCGCGCCCGCTGGCCCTGGCCGCCCAGCGCTACCGCCGCCTGGTGCTGCCGTATGCCGTCGTGCTGGCGCTGGCGGTCGCGGCCTCTGCCCTGGCCAGCAGGTGGATGCTGCATCCGTCGATCCCGGCCCCCCCGGGCGCGGCGCAGCTGCTGGCTCACCTGTTGCTGCTGCAGGACCTGCTGGGCTACGAGTCGCTATCGGCCGGGCTCTGGTACGTGGCGATCGACCTGCAGCTGTTCGTGCTGCTGCTGGCGCTGCTCGCCGCCGGACGTCGATGCGGGCGGGCGGGCCCGGCGCCGTGGCTGGTGCTGGCGCTGGCCGCGACGTCGCTGCTGTGGCTGAACCGTATTGCGGCCTGGGACGTGGCGGCACCGTACTTCTTCGGCAGCTACGGCCTGGGTGTGCTGCTGGCCTGGCGGTTGGCGGGTGGCGCGAGGATCGCATGGACCCTGGCCTTGCTGGCGGCGGTGGTGGGGCTTTGGCTGGAGTGGCGCTGGCGCATCGCGATGTCGCTCGGCGTTGCCCTGCTGCTGTTCGCCTGCGCCACGGCGCCTGTCACGTGGCGGGCGGGGGCGCGAGCGGCGACGGACGGACCCCGTGCCACCGCCCTGTGGGCCTGGCTTTCGCGCATCAGCTTCGGCGTCTTCCTGGTTCACTTCCCGGTGCTTCTGCTGGTGAACGCCGCTTTCACGCGCTTCAGCCCCTCCGTGCCGGCGGTGCAGGCGGCGGGCATGCTCGTCGCCTGGGCCGCCAGCGTGGCGGCAGGCGCCTCCTTTCACCGCTGGGTCGAACGTCCGCTGCTGGCCTGGCGCTGGGCCGGTGGCCCGGCGCTCAGTGCGTTGAAGGCCCGCTGACCTTGTGCCGCATCAGGCGGCCCTTCTCGCGCTCCCAGTCCCGCTTCTTCTCGGTATCGCGCTTGTCGTGCTGGGCCTTGCCCTTGGCCAGCGCGATCTCGGCCTTCACGTGGCTGCCCTTGAAGTGCAGGTTCAGCGGGACCAGCGTGAAGCCCTTCTGCTCGACCTTGCCGATCAGGCGGCGGATCTCGTCCTTCTTCATCAGCAGCTTCTTGGTGCGGTCGGGTTCGGGCACCACGTGCGTGGATGCCGTGCGCAGCGCGTTGATGCGCAGCCCGATCAGGTACAACTCGCCGTCGCGGATCACGACATAGCCATCGGTCAACTGCACCTGGCCGGCGCGGATGGACTTGACCTCCCAGCCCTGAAGCACGATCCCGGCCTCGTGGCGCTCCTCGATGTGGTATTCGTAGCGGGCGCGGCGGTTTTCGGCAATGGCGGACATGGGGGAACCGGGTCTGGGCGCGCCGGGGCGGCCCCTTACAATTTGGCCATTGTATGAAGTGCGTCAAGAAGTCCGTGCTGCTCTGGTACACCGCGAGCGAGATGTACGACCTCGTGACCGGCGTCGAGCAGTACCCCCAGTTCCTGCCATGGTGCGACGGCTCCGAAGTGCTGGCCCGCGACGTGGACGGCATGACGGTGCAGCTGGGCCTGGCCTACATGGGCGTGCGCCACCGGTTCACCACGCGCAACGAACACGTTCCCGGCAGCTCGGTGGTGATGAAGCTGGTCGACGGGCCTTTTTCTGCGCTCGACGGCACCTGGTTGTTCAGCCCGATCGGGCAGCCCGGCAACGAGGCCCAGGCTTGCAAGGTCGCGTTGGAGTTGCGCTACGCGTTCGCCAGTGCGACGCTCGAGCGCGTCATCAGCCCGGTGTTCGACCGTGTCGCCAACACCTTGGTGGATTCCTTCGTCACCCGGGCCGAGCAGGTCTATGGACCCCGCTGAACTGCGGGTGGAGGTGGTGTACTGCCCGGCGCCCGGCCAGGTCGACGCCCGCCAGTTGCGGCTGGCGGCAGGCAGCACGGCGGCCGATGCACTGCGCGCCAGCGGGCTGCTGGCTCGGCACGGGCTCGACCTGCACACGGTGAGCCTGGGCGTGTGGTGCAAGCTGGCCGAAGGCGACACGCTGCTGCGCGACCGCGACCGGGTGGAACTGTACCGGCCGTTGACGGTGGATCCGAAGGAAGCGCGCCGGCTGCGCTACAAGCGCCGCGCAGGCAAGGCCGTCACGCCGCCCGCGGCGCCGGGCGCCGGCCGCTGATCAGCGGCATTCGCTGGCGATCACCTCGCGCACCTGGCGCGTCGATTCGGCGCGCATCTGGTCGTCCATGACCTCGCGCTCGCCCTTGTCGTTGATGCGCGCCATGCGCTGGCCGCTGTCCAGTGCCATCAGCTGGTTGCGCGCGTTGCGGCAGTTCTGTTGCCGCTGTTCGGCCAGCCGCTGGTCGTCGGCCTGCTTGCGTGCCGCCTGCTCCTGTTCGGCGGCCTGCTTCCTGGCCTGCAACTCGCGGTCGACCTGCGGACGCGGCTCGGGCAGGGCGGCGGCCGCGCCGGACGCGCCCGCGGGCGCCGGGCGGGCGACCACCACCGGCTCCGGCCGCTGCAGGATGTCGGCGTCGGGCGTCCCGCGGGGAGGCGGCAGGTCGCTGACCGTGATCTGCCCGGTCTTGTCGCGCCACTTCCATTGGGCCTGCGCCGGCAGGCAGATGCCGGCGGCCAGACCGGCGAACAGGACGAGGGTCAGGCCCTTGCGGGCCGCAGCGATGGGCTTCATGGCGCCAGTGTAGTGCGGGCTCCCGGCGGCAGTCGTGCCCAAACGTCACACAAGATGGCCTCCCTATAATCGCGCTTTGCGTCTGGAGCCTTCCCATGCGCCTTCTAGGCAAAGCGCTCACCTTCGACGATGTGTTGTTGGTGCCCGCCTATTCGCAGGTGTTGCCGCGCGATACCTCGCTGTCCACACAGCTGACCCGCAGCATCGCGCTGAACTTGCCGCTGGTGTCGGCGGCCATGGACACGGTGACCGAGTCCCGCCTGGCGATCGCCATCGCCCAGGAGGGCGGCGTCGGCATCGTGCACAAGAACATGACCCCGCGCCAGCAGGCTGCCGAGGTGGCGCGCATCAAGCGCTACGAGTCGGGCGTGCTGCGCGACCCGATCACGGTCACGCCCGACCAGACGGTGCGCCAGGTGATGGCGCTGAGCGAGCAGCACGGCGTGTCCGGCTTCCCGGTGCTGGAAGGCAAGACCGTGGTCGGGATCGTGACGAACCGCGACCTGCGGTTCGAGACCCGCCTGGATGCCCCGGTGCGCGACATCATGACGCCGCGCGAGCGGCTGGTGACGGTGCCTGAAGGCGCTTCGCTCGCGCAGGGCAAGGAGCTGATGCACAAGCACCGCCTGGAGCGCGTGCTGGTGGTGAGCGAGGCGTTCGAGTTGCGTGGCCTGATGACCGTCAAGGACATCACCAAGCAGACCAGCTTCCCCAATGCCGCGCGCGACGCCCAGGGCAAGCTGCGCGCGGGCGCCGCCGTCGGCGTGGGCGAGGGCACCGAGGAACGGGTCGACCTGCTGGTCAAGGCCGGCGTCGACGCGATCGTCGTCGACACCGCCCACGGCCACAGCGCCGGCGTCATCGAGCGCGTGCGCTGGGTCAAGCGCAACTACCCCCAGGTGGACGTCATCGGCGGCAACATCGCCACCGGCGCTGCGGCCACGGCGCTGGTCGAGGCGGGCGCCGATGCGGTGAAGGTCGGCATCGGCCCGGGGTCGATCTGCACCACCCGCATCGTCGCCGGTGTCGGCGTGCCGCAGATCACTGCCATCGACAACGTCGCCACCGCACTGCGTGGCAGCGGCGTGCCGCTGATCGCCGACGGCGGCATCCGCTATTCGGGCGACATCGCCAAGGCGATCGCGGCAGGCGCCAGCACGGTGATGATGGGCGGCATGTTCGCCGGCACCGAGGAGGCCCCGGGCGAGGTCATCCTGTTCCAGGGCCGCAGCTACAAGACCTACCGCGGCATGGGTTCGATCGCCGCCATGAAGGCCGGGTCGGCCGACCGCTACTTCCAGGAAAACGACGAGACCACCAACCCGAACGCGGACAAGCTGGTGCCCGAGGGCATCGAGGGCCGCGTGCCCTACAAGGGCACGATGCTGGCCATCGTGCACCAGATGGCGGGTGGCCTGCGTGCCGCGATGGGCTACTGTGGCTGCACGACGGTGCTGGAGATGCGCGAGCGGGCCGAGTTCGTCGAGATCACGACGGCCGGCATCCGCGAGAGCCACGTGCACGACGTGCAGATCACGAAGGAAGCGCCCAATTACCGTGCCGAGTAGCCACCTGCCCGGCTCGCACGTCAACCTGGCGGGCGGCCGGGAATGACCGGGACGCGTCGAACGGCAGCCATGCCGTTCATCCTGGTGGCCGTGCTGGTCGACATGATCTCGGTCGGGCTGATCATCCCGGTGTTGCCCGCGCTGGTCGGCACGTTCACCGGCAGCCAGGCCGACCAGGCCTTCTGGTACGGCGCCGTCGCCTTTGCGTTCGGCGTTTCGAGCTTCCTGTCGGGGCCGGTGCTGGGGGGCCTGTCCGACCGCTTCGGGCGGCGTCCGGTGCTGCTGCTCGGCCTCACCGGGCTGGCGCTCAACTTCTTCGGCATTGCGCTGGCCACGGCGATGTGGATGCTGATCGCGGCCCGCGTGGTGGGCGGCGCGATGCAGTCGAACGCGGCCGTCGCGCAGGCCTACATCGCGGACATCACGCCGCCTGAGCAACGCGCACGGCGGTTCGGCCTGATGGGCGCCATGTTCGGCGTCGGCTACACGCTGGGGCCGGTGATGGGTGGCATGCTCGGCGCCGTCAACCTGCACCTGCCGTTCTACGTCGCCGGGTCGCTGGCGCTGCTGAACACGCTGTACGGCGTGTTCGTGCTGCCGGAGTCGCTGCCGCGCGATCGCCGACAGCCTTTTCAGTGGCGCCGCGCCAACCCGGTGAGTTCGCTCAAGAGCCTGGCCCAGTTGCGCGACGTCGGGCCGCTGGTGTGGGTGATCGGCCTGTCCGGGCTGGCGCAGTTCACGATGCACATGAGCTGGGTGCTCTACACGACCTTCAAGTTCGGCTGGGGGCCGAAGGAGAACGGCTGGTCGCTGTTTGCCGTCGGGCTGATGGCGGTGCTGGTGCAGGGCGGGCTGATGAAGCCGCTGCTCAAGCGCTTCTCCCCACAGCGGCTGGCCTCGCTGGGGCTGCTGTCGGCGACGCTGTGCTACCTGGCCTGGGGCCTGGCCACCGAGGGCTGGATGATGATCCTGATCATCGGGTGCAACCTGTTCGGCTTTACGACCATGGCGGCGATCCAGAGCCTGATGTCCAACGCCGCCGACGAGCGCGACCAGGGCCGCACGATGGGTTCGATCGCTTCGCTCAACAGCCTGATGGGGGTCGTCGCCCCGGTGATCGCCGCATCGCTGCTGGCGGTGGTGTCGCACCGGCCGCCGGGTGACGTCTGGATCGGCCTGCCGTTCTTCTTCTGTTCCGCGCTCAGTGGCCTGGCGGCCCTGGTGGCGATCCGCCACTTCCTGCGCCGGCGCGATGCCACCCAACCGGCCACGGCCGCACCCTGACCGCCATGCACGACAAGATCCTGATCCTCGACTTCGGCTCCCAGGTCACGCAGCTGATCGCACGCCGCGTGCGCGAGGCGCATGTCTATTGCGAGATTCATCCGAACGACGTTTCCGACGACTTCGTGCGGGAATTTGCGCCCCGGGGCGTGATCCTGTCGGGCAGTCATGCCAGCACCTACGAGGCGCAGGACCTGCGTGCGCCGCAGGCGGTCTGGGAGCTCGGCGTGCCGGTGCTCGGCATCTGCTACGGCATGTTCGCGATGACGGTGCAGCTGGGCGGCCAGGTCGAGCCGTCGGCGCACCGGGAGTTCGGCTACGCCGAGGTGCGCGCGCGCGGCCACACGAGGCTGCTGGACGGCATCGAGGACTTCCGCAACGCCGACGGGCACGGCATGCTCAAGGTCTGGATGAGCCACGGCGACAAGGTTACCGCGCTGCCGCCGGGCTTCAAGCTGATGGCCAGCACGCCCAGCTGCCCGATGGCCGGCATGGCCGACGAGGAACGCGGCTACTACGGCGTGCAGTTCCATCCCGAGGTCACGCACACGGCGCAGGGCAGGGCGATGCTGGAGCGCTTCGTGCTCTACATCTGCGGCGCGCAGCCCGACTGGGTGATGCGCGACCACGTGGCCGAGGCCGTCGATGCCATCCGCGCGCAGGTGGGCGACGAAGAGGTCATCCTCGGCCTGTCCGGCGGCGTCGATTCCAGCGTGGCGGCGGCGCTCATCCACCGGGCGATCGGCGACCAGCTCACCTGCGTGTTCGTCGATCACGGCCTGCTGCGGCTGGACGAGGCGCGGATGGTGATGGAGATGTTCGCCGGCCGCCTGCACGCCAAGGTATTGCACGTGGACGCGAGCGCCCGGTTCCTCGGCCAGCTGGCCGGGGTCGCCGACCCGGAAACCAAGCGCAAGGTCATCGGCCGCGAGTTCGTCGAGGTGTTCCAGCGCGAGGCGGGCCGGCTGCCGAACGCCAAGTGGCTGGCGCAGGGCACGATCTACCCGGACGTCATCGAGTCCGGCGGCGCCAAGACGAAGAAGGCGACCACGATCAAGAGCCACCACAACGTCGGCGGCCTGCCCGAGACGCTGGGCCTGAAGCTGCTGGAGCCGCTGCGCGACCTGTTCAAGGACGAGGTGCGCGAGTTGGGCGTGGCGCTGGGCCTGCCGCACGAGATGGTCTACCGGCACCCGTTCCCCGGGCCCGGGCTGGGGGTGCGCATCCTGGGCGAGGTGACGCGCGAGCACGCCGACATGCTGCGCCAGGCCGATGCGATCTTCATCGACGAGTTGCGCACGACGGTCGACGCCGCCAGCGGCAAGAGCTGGTACGAGCTGACCAGCCAGGCCTTTGCCGTCTTCCTGCCGGTCAAGAGCGTGGGCGTGATGGGCGACGGCCGCACCTACGAATACGTGGTCGCACTGCGCGCGGTGCAGACGTCCGACTTCATGACGGCCGACTGGGCCGAGCTGCCCTACGGGCTGCTGAAGAAGGTGTCGCTGCGGATCATCAACGAGGTCCGCGGCATCAACCGCGTGACCTACGACGTGTCGAGCAAGCCGCCGGCGACGATCGAGTGGGAATGAGCGCCATCCAGGCCGATCTGGCCGTGCTGGTGTGCAAGTCCGGTGTCATGCTGGGCGGTCTGGCGCCGCCCGCACGTGCGCTGGCGCTGGCCGTCCCGGCGCTGGCCCTGCCGCTGGGGACGCAAGCCAGCGAGGCCGAGGTCAACGCACTGCTGAAGGACGCACTGGCGGGTTCCGCGGCCTTCCTGGACGCGGACCACGTGGAGTTGCGCCGCTGGCTGGTCGACACCGACTGGTGGCGGCGCGACGGCTACGGCCGCGTCTACGAGCGCACGCCGACCGAGCAGCTCGCGCCGGCGTTGGCCGGGCTGCTGCTGGCCCTGCAATCGCTGGACCTGCCGGCCTGGGTGCAGCAGCGCCGAGATGCCCTGCAACGCCAGCGCGACGCGCGACGTCATGCCTGGACGCTGCGGCAACCGGGTGCCGACGGTGGCTGAGGCGGACGTCCGCGACGAGTGGGGCATGCGCCTGGCCATCGACCAGGCCTACAACGCCAAGCTGGTGGGCGAGGTGCCGGTGGGCGCCGTGCTGGTGAAGGACGGGCAGGTGATCGCCACCGGCTACAACCGTCCGATCACGACCCACGACCCCACGGCACACGCCGAGATCGTGGCGCTGCGCCACGCAGCCACCCTGCTGGGCAACTACCGGCTTCCCGAATGCGAGCTGTACGTGACGCTGGAGCCCTGTGCCATGTGCGCGATGGCCTTGATGCACGCACGCCTGCGGCGGGTGGTCTTCGGCGCGCCCGACCCCAAGACCGGCGCGGCCGGATCGGTGCTGAACCTTTTCGCCGAGCTGCGGCTGAACCATCACACGGCGTTGCAAGGTGGTGTGCTCGCCGAAGCCTGCGGTGACCTGCTGCGCGAGTTCTTTGCCGAACGACGTGCCGCGCGGCGATTGCCCGCGGAGTCGCCGATCCCGGCGGGCGAGTCGACCGAGCTCGACGGCCTGCCCAAGTGAGGGCCAACCGATGACTGCGGATACGCCTGCCGGCCAGACGCTGACCCTTGTTTCGCCTTCCGGCGTGCTGGCGCGACCGCCTGCACTGCGCCTGGCGGCGCGCCGCCTGCGCGCGCTGGGCTTCGACGTGGCGCTGGATGAAGCCGCCTTGGCGCGCCAGCAGCGCTTCGCAGGCGGCGACGAGATCCGGCTCGCAGCGCTGCACCGGGTCGCCGCGCAGGCGCCGTCGATCGCGCTGGCGAGCCGCGGCGGCTACGGACTGACGCGGCTGCTGGACGGCATCGACTGGCCGCTGCTGGCAAGGAGCGTGGCCCGTGGCACGCGCTGGGTCGGCCACAGCGACATGACGGCCCTGCAGATGGGCCTGCTGGCACACACCGGCGCGCCCAGCTGGGCCGGGCCGATGGCAACCGACGACTTCGGCCGTCGCGACGAAGACGGTGGCGTGGACGAGATCACGCGCGACTGCTTCTGCGAGGCCATGTCCGGCGAGCTGCAGGCGGTGGGGTTCCGCACCGACGCCGGCTTCGACGGCCTGCAGGCGCGCGGGCTGCTGTGGGGCGGCAACCTGGCGATGCTGTGCTCGCTGCTGGGCACGCCTCACTTTCCGCGTGTGCGCGCTGGCGTGCTGTTCGTCGAGGAGGTCAACGAGCATCCGTACCGCGTCGAACGCATGCTGCTGCAACTGCTGCAGGCCGGCGTGCTGGACGCGCAGAAGGCGGTGTTGCTGGGCGCGGTGTCGGGCTTCAGGCCGTCGCCGCTGGATCGCGGCTACGGCATGAAGCAGGTGCTGGCGCATCTGCGCAGCCGCTGCCGCGTGCCGCTGCTCACCGGGTTGCCGTTCGGCCATGTGCCGACCAAGGTGACAATGCCGCTGGGGCGGCGCGTGGAGCTGCTGGTGCAGCACCGCGACGTGCTGCTGGGCTGGGAACATGATCATGCGTGAATGGCGAGTTGCGCTTGCGCCGCTGCTTGCGGGCTTGGCTGTGCTGGGCGGCTGCGACAACAGTCCCTGGCCCAAGGGGTCCGCGGGCGAGAACGTCATCCGCTCGTCGATGATCGAGACGACGCCGCGCCATCTGGACCCGACGGCGTCGTACTGGTCCAACGACACGCTCGTGACCTACCAGGTCTACGAGCCGCCGTACGGCTATCACTATCTGAAGCGGCCGTTCCAGCTGGTGCCCAAGACGGCGGCCGAAGTCGTCAAGCCCATCTACCTGGGCAAGGACGGCCAGCGGCTGACGGCTGAAGATCCTCCGGGCGACCAGGTGGCCGAGAGCGTCTACGACGTGCCGATCAAGCCCGGCATCCTGTTCCAGCCGCATCCGGCTTTCGCCCGCGACGCGCAGGGCAGCTACCTCTACCACCACATGAAGGCGGGCGAGTTGGGCGAGCGCCGGTCGCCGATGGAGTTCGAGGCCACCGGCACGCGCGAACTGACGGCCGAGGATTTCGTCTACGCCATCAAGCGTCACGCGACGACGCGCATCACGACGCCGATTTTCGGTGTCTTCAGCGAGTACGTGCTCGGGCTGAAGGACTACGGCACGCTGATCAGGGCCGAGGACGCCAAGCTGCGCGCCGGCACCGACCCGGCCAGCCAGGACAAGCCCTTCCTCGACTTCCGGCGCTGGCCGCTGGCCGGCGCGACGGCGCCGGACAAGCACCTGCTGCGCATCCGGCTGCACGGCAAGTACCCGCAGTGGAAGTACTGGATGCAGATGACCTTCCTGGCGCCCGTGCCCTGGGAGGCCGATGCCTTCTACGCCCAGCCCGGCATGGCCGAGCGCGGCCTGACGCTGGACCAGTGGCCGGTGGGCACCGGCCCGTTCATGGTGACCGAGTTCGTAAAGGACCGGCGCATCGTGATGCAGCGCAATCCCAACTACCGCGGTGTGCCCTACCCGTGCGAGGGCGACGACGAGGACAAGAAGAACGGCCTGCTGGACGACTGCGGCAAGCCGACGCCGTTCGTCGACAAGATCATTGCCACCGTCGAGCGCGAGGCCACGCCGCAGCGCAACAAGTTCCGCGACGGCTACTACGACCTGGAGGTGTTCGAACGCACGGACACCGGCAACAACTACATCGTCGAGATGAACGACTCCGAGGAGGTGCGGGCGGACTACCTCAGGAAGGGCTTCGACTTCCCGCGCAGCGCCGACGTCAACAGCTACATCATCGGCTTCAACATGATCGATCCGGTGATCGGCATGGGCGACTCTCCAGAGCAACGCGAGCGCAACCGCAAGCTGCGCGAGGCGATCTCGATCGCGATCGACTGGGAGGAGTACTCCAAGGTGTTCCCGAAGAAGGCCGGCGTCACCGCGATGAGCCCGCTGCCCCAGGGCATCCCCGGGTCGCGCGAGGGCACGCCGGAGGGCGTCAACCCGGTGACGCACCATGTCGTGGACGGGCGCGTCGAGCGGCGCCCGATCGAGGAAGCTCGCCGCCTGATGACGGAGGCCGGCTACCCCGACGGCCGCGACGCCAGGACCGGCCGGCCACTGGTGATCAACTATGACTACTACGCACCAGCCACGCCGGAGCGCAAGCCGGAGATCGACTGGGTGGTGCGGCAGTTCGCCAAGCTCGACATCCAGCTGGAAGTGCGTGCGACCGACAACAACCAGTTCCAGGACAAGGTGCGCAAGGGCAAGCACCAGGTCTTCTGGCTGGGCTGGAACGCCGACTACCCGGACGCCGAGAACTTCATGTTCCTGCTCTACGGCCCGAACTCGAAGAGCGTGTCCGACGGCGAGAACACCGCCAACTACCAGAACCCCGAGTACGACGCGCTGTTCAGCCAACTCAAGTCGCTGGACGACGGGCCCGCCAAGCAGGCCGTGATCGACAAGATGGTGGGCATCCTGCAGCGCGACGCGCCATGGAGCTTCGGCTTCTATCCCTATGCATCGGCCGCGGTGCAGGGCTGGGTGCACAACTCCAAGCCCGCGATCCTGATCCGCGATCACGGCCGCTACCTGCGGCTGGACGCCGCCGACCGCACGGCCAAGCTGGCCGCCTGGAACAAGCCCGTGTGGTGGCCCGTGGGTCTGATCTTGGCGGTGCTGGCGTCCGGCATCTTCCTGGCACGCAGCACCTTGCGCCGCCGCGAGCGCATGAACGCGCGCGGCGAACTGCTGCCCACCTGAGCCACCGGATCCGCCCACCATGATGCGATACATGCTCCGCCGTCTGATGTACGGCGCCCTGGTCCTGCTGGGGGTCAACCTGGCGACCTTCTTCCTGTTCTTCACGGTCAACACGCCGGACGACATGGCGCGGCTGAACATCGGCGGCAAGCGCGTCACGCAGGAACTGATCGACAAGTGGAAGGTCGAGCGCGGCTACGACAAGCCGCTGTACTGGAACAGCGCCGAGACCGGCAGCGGGCAGCTGACGGACACCATCTTCTGGGAACGGTCGGTGTCTCTGTTCACGCTGAAGTTCGGCCGTGCCGACGGTGAAAGTGGCGGCGACATCGGCCACGAAGTGGCCAGCCGCATGTGGGTCAGCTTTCAGCTGGCGTTGCCGATCTTCCTCCTGCAGGTGATCGCCAGCACCGCCTTCGGCTTGCTGCTGGTGATGTTCCGGCACACGCGGCTGGACCTCTGGGGCGTGGTGCTGTGCGTGCTGATGCTGTCGATCTCCAGCCTCTTCTACATCATCGTCGGCCAGTACCTGTTCTCGCGCGTGCTCAAGCTGGTGCCGATATCGGGCTACGCGCCCGGGCTCGACGTCGTGCGCTTCCTGGTGCTGCCGGTGTTTCTTTCGGCCTTCGCCCGGCTGGGCACCGAGGCGCGGCTGTACCGGGCCATGTTCCTGGAAGAGGTGGGCAAGGACTACGTGCGCACGGCGCGCGCCAAGGGGCTGTCCGAGCGCATCGTGATGTTCCGCCACGTGCTGCGCAACGCGCTGATCCCGATCATCACCAGCGCCGGCAGCTACCTGCCGTACGTCTTCATGGGTTCGCTGGTGTTCGAGAGCTTCTTCGGCATCCCCGGCCTGGGCGCCTACGTGATCGAAGCCATCAGCAAGCAGGACTTTGCCATCGTGCGCACGATGGTGTTCGTCGGGTCGCTGTTGTTCATTGCCACCTACATGCTGGTCGATCTGGCCTACACCTGGGTCGACCCGCGGGTCCGCCTGGGTTGATCGCCGCCACCGGAGAGCCCGATGCCCAAGTTCGTATTGCTCTGGACCGACGTGTCCATCTGGTTGCTGCTGATCGGCATGGTGGCCTATGGCCTGTACGTGCGCGGCGAGCCGCAGCTTGCTGCCACCTGGCGCAAGGTGTTTCGGCACGCGCCGGCGATGGCGTCCGCCGTCGTGCTGGCCGCCTGCCTGCTGCTGACCCTGGCCGACAGCCTGCACTACCGGCCGGTCCTGCCGCCGGCGGCCGGCGCGCCTGCCGGCAGCGTGGCCTACGACGTGCGCGTGTTGTCCCTGCTGGACCACCTGTTGAGCCGGGTGGTGGACAGCCGCGAGACCACCTACTCGCGCCCGCTGGCGTACGTGAGTTTCACCAAGGAGTCGGTCGAAGTGGGCGGCGAGGTGCGGCGGGTGGCGCCGCGCCTGCAGTTCGGCGGCGCCCATCTGACGGACCCGGCCACGCAGTGGGCTGCTGACGTCGCCCGTCGAGGTCTCGGCGGCGCGCTGGCCGGCCTGGCCGTGGCCGCCGTGCTGGGCAGCCTGCTGGTGGCGGCCGTGGCGCGCCAGCTGGGCCTGCCCTGGACGGCCGCAGCGGGCCAGGTCGTGCGCGGCCAGACGCGCATGCCGTGGCGCGCCGGGCTCGCTGCGCTGGCCGGCGTCGGCCTGGTGGCCGGCGCGGGGGTCTCGCTGATGGGGCACTACCACGTGTTCGGCACCGACATCACCGGCAACGACGTGCTGTACCAGACGCTCAAGAGCATCCGCACCGCGTTTGTCATCGGCACGCTGGCCACGCTGGCCACGCTGCCGCTGGCGGTCGTGCTGGGCATCACGGCCGGCTACCTGAAGGGATGGGTCGACGAGGCCATCCAGTACCTCTACACCGTGCTGTCCTCGATCCCGAAC
>Ga0316188_10000763_pt1 | contig 14638 bp, 11 predicted proteins | sample Phiworburrow1_MG_FD_204933 | JGI IMG/M metagenome (GOLD analysis project Ga0316188, IMG submission 204933) | Coastal sediment microbial communities from Maine, United States - Phippsburg worm burrow 1 | ecosystem: Environmental > Aquatic > Marine > Coastal > Sediment | place: USA: Maine...
ACATTGAGCCCGCGGGCAATGGGCTGTACTTTTTTAAGAGACTCTGCCTGCAATTGGGGGTGCAGGAAAAAATCGACCTGGTCCGTTTTCACACGTGACACGGCCTCTGCGATGGTGATCAGACCCTCATCAACCATATCGACAGCAATACGTACTTCTGCCTGCGCGGTACGCTTGCCGTCACGTGTCTGCAGCAGCCAGAGTTTGCCCTGTTCGATGGTAAATTCCATATCCTGCATATTGCGGTGGTGTTTTTCGAGACGCCGGGCAATCTGTTCCAGTTCCGCGTGCATTTTGGGCATGTCCCTGGCCAATTGCCTGATGGGCAGCGTCGTGCGTGTTCCGGCAACGACATCTTCACCCTGTGCATTGATCAGGTAGTCGCCCTCGAGCGTGGGTGCGCCATTGGTCGCATTTCGTGACATGAATACCCCGGTGGCCGAGTCGTTGCCCAGGTTGCCAAAAACCATTGTCTGGATGTTCACTGCCGTACCCAGGTCGTGTTCGATTCCAGCGGCGTTGCGGTAATCGATGGCGCGTTTTCCATTCCAGGACTTGAACACGGCCTCGGTGGCCTGCTGTAACTGCTCGAAGGGATCGGTCGGGAATTCCCTGCCGGTATAGCTTCGGATAATTTCCCTGAAACGCTTGGTAACAGCTTTCCATGCATCCGCATTCACATCGGCATCACTTGCAACCTGGGACTCGCGCCTTTGCGCAGTGATCACTGCCTCGAAGACTTCATCGGGAACCCCCATCACAACACCGCCAAACATCTGCACCAGGCGGCGATACAGATCGTAGGCAAAACGCGGGCGCTTGGTCAGCTTCGCCATGCTTTCTGCAATTTCGTCGTTCATACCGATATTGAGAATGGTATCCATCATTCCCGGCATCGAAAATTTTGCACCGGAACGGCAGGACACCAACAAGGGGTTTTTCGGGTCTCCGAAACGCTTGCCGGTAATTTTCTCCAGCTCGGTTACGGCTGCCAGCGCCTGGTCCCACAAACCCTTCGGGAATTTCTGATTGGCCGCAAGGTAATCATTACAACCTTCCGTGGTCACCGTGAACCCGGGCGGAACCGGGATACCCAGGCTGGTGGCGTCAAAAAGATTGATACCCTTGCCGCCCAGCAACCCACGCATGGCTTCCCAATCCCCGTCAACACGGGCAAGCACCTCTTTTACCTCTCCGAAAAGATAAACGTATTTTTGCGGTTGTTTCTTGGAAGTCATGCTTCGTCTCCATGCATTCAACAATTCAAAACGAATAAAAAAATTGTAGTGGTAGACGATAAACCCAATGCCATTTACGCAGGGTGATTTAAATCAGTTAGGGCGCAAAAAACAGCGGATATTAACCAATATTCACCGGGACTACCTCGGGGTGTTGCGCAAAAAACATGACCTATATCATTGTATTCAAGTCTGTTTAAATCATAATCACACCCCGGTTCTAACCATAAAACTTACCGGTTAGCAAAAATGGACGCCCACGCCGGCTTCATGTCCGGCAAATTCCTTCGGAATTGAGAAGAGAGGTCTGACACATGAATGCAGCAGTAATGGAAACGCAAGCGGAGACCCATGGCAAGGGCCGCGATCCGATGCCGGAAGCACCAGCCCTGACACCGCAAAAATACTACCGGCTTCCATGGACGCTGAATGACAACGGTATCTCCTGGCTGGAAGTGACCGATGCCTGCAACCTGACCTGCGAAGGCTGCTATCGCCCGCATATCGACAATCACAAATCGCTCGAACAAATCGCCGGGGAACTGGCGGTGTTCAAGAGTCAGCGCAAGAGCGACTGCATGAGCCTGGCCGGTGGTGATCCACTGATGCACCCCGAGATCGTGGAAATCGTGCGCATGGTGCGCGAGGGTGGCTGGAAACCCATTATCAACACCAACGGCCTGGCGCTGAGTAAAAAACTGCTGGTGAAACTCAAGGAAGCCGGCGCCTCCGGTTTCACCTTTCATATCGATACCACTCAAATCAGGAAGGACTCGAAGGCCGCGACCGAGGCCGGGCACAACGAGCTACGTACGAAGTTTGCCCGGATGGTCGCAGATGCGGGCGGTCTGACCTGCTCGTTTAACCAGACGGTGAGCGTGAACACGCTGGAGCAGGTCAAGGACACCATGAGTTGGGCGCTCCAGCACCCGGATATCGTGCACACGGTGGTGTTTATCCTGTTCCGCAGCCCGAGCCTGACCGGCGATTACGACTTCTACGCGAACGGCCAGCCGATCACCTCCTACGATAATTACGAAGAAACTCCCTGGGGTGGCGATAGCCTCGTTGAAGCCAGGCACGTGGTGGCGAAAATCCGCGAGGTCGACCCCGATTTCGAGCCCAGCGCCTACCTGGGCGGCACGGTCGACCCGAACTCGACCAAGTGGCTGATCGGCGCCCGCATGGCCAACATGAAGCGCGGATTCGGTTATGTCAGCGCCAAGTACATGGAATACCTGCAAATGGGTCACCACCTGTTCAAGGGTACCTGGCTGAGCTACTCAACACCCAAGCTGTTGCAACGCGGCAAGTCAACGACCGCGCTGTTTTCGCTGGTCGATGGTGGCATGCGAAAAATCGGCAAGGCCTACCTGCGGGCGCTGGGCCATGACGAAGCATCCATCCGCGACAAGCTCCATATGCAAACGTTTACGATTATCCAGCCGGTGGACCTGATGGCAGATGGCCGTGCCAACATGTGCGACGGCTGCCCTGACATGACCGTCTATAATGGTCAGCTTTACTGGAGTTGTCGGCTCGAGGAAATCAAGAGCCACGGCTGTTTCATGCAAGCCGTCCCGCGCGGAAAAGAAGAATCGATCGAGATAAAAGTTTCCTGATCGGGATACAGGAAAGCCGGTATATTAGGTGCATCGATGAAAACAGCCCCGCTTTAAGGGTGGGGCTGCCAGTTTTCGCACCACCCCTTCGCCAATCGCGGGTGTTGATGACGGGAGTCCATTTGTTCAAATGAAAGGCAAAGGCATTAGCCTGACCAGGCCGGACACCCGGCACCTGACCGTTATTGCCGCGCTGCTGGCGATGATCGGGCCATTCAGCATCGATGCCTACCTGCCCTCCTTTCCGGATATTGAGATTGAGTTCGGTATCTCCCGCGCAATACTTTCACAGAGTCTCGCGGTTTACCTGTTGGCTTTTGCCATCTCGACCCTTTTCTGGGGTCCGCTGGCAGACCGCTTCGGCCGCCGCCTGGTGATCCTGATAAGCATGGCCCTGTATACCCTTGGCTCCATCGGTTGTGCGCTTGCCGACAGCGCCGAGTCTTTCATGCTGTTACGTGTTATCCAGGGCCTGGCCGCCAGCGGGGGGTTTATCGCCGGCCGTGCCATGATCCGCGATGCGCACGATGCCGAGGCGGCACACCGCGCGATGTCGCAGGTGATGATGCTGTTCGCACTGGCGCCGGCGCTGGCACCGGTACTGGGCGGCTGGCTGCACGATTATTTCGGCTGGCGCAGTGTCTTCTGGTTTCTCAGCCTGTTTGGCGGCCTGCTGATCCTGATGGGGTTCTTTGTCACCGAGACCCTGCAAAAGGAACAACGCCACTCGATACATCCTGTGAGCGTTATGCGGGTTTACATTGGTGCAATACTGCACAAACGATTTCCCGCCCTGATCGTTTGCGTTTCACTATCCTTTGGCGGCCTGTTCCTGTATATCGCCGGCGCACCGTCGGTGGTCTACGATTTCCTGGGGCTTGGCAGCGATGACTTTGGCTGGCTGTTTATTCCGATTGTTGCCGGCCTGGTAGTGGGGGCTGCCATCTCGGCCCGGTTGGCGCATCGCTGGCCCGCGCAACGAACCATATCGGCCGGTCTGCTGGTGATGATGGTGGCCACTGCGCTGAACCTCATTACGGTATATTTCTTCAAGGCGGGCATTCTTACGTTGGTAGGCCCACTGGTACTCTATGTCACCGGTCTCGCCGTGATGATGCCAGCCATCACCGTGCTGGCGCTCGATTGCCTGCCAGGCCATCGCGGCACGGCGGCCTCGACGCAGGGATTTTTGCAGTCGGTGACCAACGCCGCGGTGGCAAGTATTGCAGTACCCTTGTTGAATGGAAGTTGGTTACACTTCGTATTGGGTCAGCTCGGGTTTTTACTGCTGGCGGCGGGTTTGTGGTTTTATCTTCAAACGTCTCAGGCAATGGCAGACACAACTGGATTGGACTGAACCAAGGGTCAGCGCCTACCGGCAACGCGACGACGAGGTGGTTTTTGAACACGCATACTGTAGAGTGACTTCCCTTAGATACCAGGGAAAGCGGCCAGCTGGTTACCCCGGCAATCATCAGAAAAACTTTTAGCATCACCCCATCACGGAAATAAATGTCAAATCCATCAGCGCAGGAACCGGAACTCCGCCGGGCCATCAGTAAAACCGGCTACAGCGCCATGACGCTCAATAGCGTCATCGGTGCGGGCATCTTCGGCTTGCCGGCGGTGGCTGCCGCAAAAACCGGCGCCTTCAGTCCGTGGCTGTTCGTCATTGCAGGATTACTGATATTCAGCGTCGTGCTGTCATTTGCACGCGCCTCCAGCATGTTTCGCCATACCGGCGGTGTAGTCCTTTACGCAAGCCAGGCCTTTGGCCCGTTTACCGGTTTCCAGGCGGGCTGGCTTGCTTACCTGGGCCGTGCCACGTCCATGGGCGCCAACACCAACCTGCTGCTCACCTATGCCAGCTGGTTCTGGGCGCCTCTGGCAGATGATCTGTACAAATCCATTGCGATGTCGATCCTGATCATGGGATTGACCTGGCTCAATGTCTGCGGTGTCAGGAACAGCATCGGGATTATTTACGTTTTCACCGTTCTGAAACTGCTGCCCATTTCGCTGCTTGTGTTATTCGGGCTGGGACATATCGACCTGCAAATGCTCGGCGCGGCCGAGCTGCCCGAATTTGGTGCGTTGAGTGAGGCGGTGTTAATCGTTCTGTATGCCTATGTCGGCTTTGAAGGCACGACGGTGGCTGCGGGTGAAGGCCATAGTCCGCGGCGCGACCTGCCGAGAGCAATGATCAACACCATCCTCTTTACCGGTTTGATCTATGTGCTGGTGCAGTTGGTGGCTGTCTCAAGCTTACCGGACCTGGCATCCAGTCCGGCCGCGTTGGCGGATGTGGCCGTCGTGCTTTTTGGCCCGGTGGGTGCAACCTTGTTGACCCTGGGTGCCGTGTTTTCGATCGGTGGCAACCTGCAGTCGACATTCATGTCCGCACCCAGGATGACCTATGCCCTCGCGCGTGACGGGAGCCTGCCGTCCTGGTTTTCAAGGGTTCATCAAAATTATCAGACGCCTCATGTCTCACTGTGGGTTTATGGCGTCATTTGCCTGGCGCTGGCCCTGAGCGGAACTTTTATCTGGCTGGCTGTCATGAGCACGCTGGCCCGGTTGTTAACTTACATGATCTGTATCGCGGCATTACCGCGCCTTGAGAAAACAACCGAAGCCATGGAGGACCAGTTCAGATTGCCGGGTGGTTTGCTGATACCTGCGATCGCTATGTTGTTATGCCTGTGGCTGGTCACCTACGCCTCCGCCCAGGCGTGGCTGACAACCCTGCTATTCATGGGGCTTGGAACCGTGTTGTATGCAGTGTCACGGCGGATGTCGAAGAAACCCGGCCGTGATTCTGGCTGGCTCTCACGGTAAGCTGCTGTCATAATCCCAGCGCTCAATTCATAGCGGAGTTCTCCATGTCCACATTGATCGAACAGGCTCATTCCAGGGAGTGGTTTTATTCCTATGATTTGCCGGATGGCAGCTCCACGGCCACCTATCACGATGCGGATATCCACGTGATCCACGATACGCGCTGGCAGATGCTGGAATCCTACCTGGACAGAAACCTCGGGGCTGACCGGAGCGGCCTGTCGGCGCTGGACCTGGCGTCACACCAGGGCTGGTTTGCAGTCAATATGGCCCGCGCCGGGTTCTCCCCCGTGCTGGGTATCGATGCCCGCCAGTCACACGTGGATGACGCGACCCTGATGGCCAACATCTATGGCATGGAGCAGCTTTCCTTTGTGCAGGGTGATATTCACGAGCAAAGCCCGGATCAGCTGGGCCAGTTCGACGTGGTGTTGATGCTGGGTCTTCTCTACCACCTGGAAAACCCGGTCGGCGCCCTGCGTATGTGCCGCAGCCTTTGCAAAAACCTCTGCATCATCGAAACCCAGATCGTTCCGGGTATGACCGGTTTTGTCGATTACGGCAGTTACCAGTATGTGCGCCCGCTCAAAGGCAGTTTTGGCATCATCGATGAGGTCGATGATACCCATGGGCCGGAAGCCAGCGTGACGGGGATCAGCCTGGTGCCCAGTCTTGACGCCTTGCTGTGGATACTGGAAAAAGTCGGGTTTTCCAGCGCAAGGGTGCTCGAACCACCTGCGGATGCCTACGAGCAGTTGCGTTACCACAAGCGCGTCATGGTCGCGGCCCACGTTTAAGGTGACCGGCAGGTGAGAATCGCGGCACACCCGATCGAGGTGAACTGTCCGGAAGCCGACGTCTACAACCGTCTGTTGCCACTGGATAACAAACACATACTGGAACTGGGTTGCGGTGCTGCTCAAAAAACCCGGGATATCGCGACAACCGGTGTCAACCGGCGGATTACGGCACTGGAAGTCGACCGGCTTGCCCATCAGAAAAACCGGCAGATAAGCGATTTGCCCAATGTGACCTTTGCTCTTGCCGGTGCGCAGGATATCCCGTTGCAAGATGAATCGGTCGATATCGTGCTGATGTTCAAGTCACTGCACCACGTACCCGTGGAATTGATGGAAGTCTCCTTAAAGGAAATCTGGCGGGTGTTGAAACCCGGTGGTCTGGCGTATATTTCAGAACCTGTTTATTCCGGAGATTTCAACGAGATATTGAGTTTATTTAACGATGAAAAGGAAGTCCGTCAAGCGGCCTTCAACACGCTTAAAACCGCGGTGGACAAAGGCCTGTTCCGCCTCGTTGAAGAAACGTTTTTTAATACGCCGCGAAACTACAGGGATTTCGCCGAATTCGAAAACACGATTATCAACGCCACCCATAGCCATCACCAACTTGATGAAAAGCTGTATGCACGGGTCAAACAAAGTTTTGCGAAGCACCTCGGTGAAAATGGCGCGCTCTTTTTAACACCGGTGCGTGTCGATCTTTTGCAGAAGTAAAAAAACGGGCGCTTTGCAGACCCGGGTCTAAACCTGTCCGCTCACCCACACCGCCTCGACGAATTCGCGCAATCCCGCCTCCCGAAATTTTGGCGGCATGGTAGCCAGCGCGCTCAGGTCACCCGCCCTGCGCAGTGCCGGCCAATAGGCCATGACCTCGTCAGGCAGAACAGAAAACGGCGGCCCATTGGCCCCGGACTGGTCGTATTCAAGCGTGATCAGTAATTGCGTGGCTTCCGCTTTCAACAGGCTTTTGGTGTGCTCAACGTACCGGGGCCTGAGCGCCGCCGGCAGTGCGACCAGGGCTGCACGGTCGTAGAGGGCATCGTGGCGATCATCAGCGTATTGAAAATAATCCCCGCAGAAGATGGTGAGTGCATTCTGCAGGCTCCGGAACCGCAATAGTCCGCCAACCGTCTCAAACTCAAACGGGATGTGCGCTTCGGCAAAGAAGGAGCGCACGGCTATTTCAGAGAGTTCTACACCAGTGACATCGTAGCCCTGCCCTGCAAGCCACAGCAGGTCGGCCGACTTGCCGCACAATGGCACCAGCACGCGACTGCCTGCTGCAAGTCCGGGCCAGAACTTACGCAACGCGCTGCTGCCGCCTGCTTCGTGCCAACCGGTCTGGCCTTTTTCCCAACGGGCCAGCCATTCAGCATTCATGGCAGATCACGCTGGAAACTGGCCAGGGCAGCGGGCGGGATCAAGCCAGTACTCAGAACTGCTCCGCATCCAGTGCCATCATGCTTTCACTGCCTGACACGATCGCCGCTAGGCAGGCGCCGGCGCGTGGTAACAGGTGCTCGAAGTAAAACTGCGCGGTGATCTGCTTGGCTTTCAAAAAGGTCACATCACTCGCTCCGGCCTGCAACATCTGCGTCGCTTTGAGCGCTGCTTTGCCCATCACCCAACCACCGCAGAGGTAGCCCATCAACATCATGAAATTGACACTGGCCGCACCGACGGCGTTGCGGTCCTGCGATCCGTTTTCAAGCAGCCAGGACCGCGCCTCAGCACCCTCGCTAACCGCCTTTTTCAGCGAAGCGGCCAGAATCGCGAGACTGTCAACCGCTGACATGTCATCGGCAGTCGCCTGTATCTCATCAAGCAATACCTTGAGTGCTTCGCCATTGTCACCCAGGGTTTTGCGCCCGGCCAGGTCGAGCCCCTGGATACCGGTGGTTCCCTCGTAGATGGTCATGATGCGTGCATCGCGGTAAAACTGGGCGCTGCCGGTTTCCTCGATATAACCCATACCACCGTGCACCTGGATACCCAGGTAGGTCACCTCCTGCGACAACTCGGTCAGCCAGCCCTTGACGATAGGTGTGTACAGACCGGTTCGCAAAGCATGTTTGCGCGCCTGTTCCGGGTCTTTGGCGTGATGCTCCCGGTCGCTCTCAAAGGCGGCGACGTAGGCCAGGCCGCGCATCGCTTCGGTGGCGGACCGCATCAACATCAGCATGCGCCGCACATCAGGAAATTTGATGATCGGGTAGCGTGAACCATCGCGACGTGTACCCTGCAGACGTTCCCGGGCAAAAGCCGCGGCCTGCTGATAGGAGCGCTCGGCCACCCCGAGGCCCTGGATACCGACACCCTGGCGGGCCTCGTTCATCATCGTGAACATGGCCATCAAGCCCTGGTTGGGCTTACCCACCAGGTAGCCGATCGCACCCTCATTGTCACCAAAATTCAGGGTGCAGGTCGGGCTGCCATGGATACCCAGCTTGTGTTCAAGCCCGACGCAGTAAACGTCATTGCGCTTGCCGGGAGCGCCATTTTCATCCAGCAGAAACTTCGGCACCAGGAACAGGGAGATGCCTTTGACACCTGCGGGTGCATCCGGCAGGCGGGCCAGTACCAGGTGAATGATGTTCTCCGTCATCTGGTGATCACCCCACGTGATATAGATTTTCTGGCCGCTGACCCGGTAGTGGTCACCCTCCGCTACGGCCTTGCAGGCCACTGCCGCCAGGTCGGAACCCGCCTGCGGCTCTGTCAGGCACATCGATGCGGTCCACTCACCACTGACCATGTTGGGCAGATAGGTGCTTTTCAGTTCGTCGGAACCATGCGCTGCGAGGGCCTCGACCGCCCCGGTTGTCAGCAACGGGCACAGGAATAATGCGGTGCAAGAGGAGTACCAGATCTCGGTTGTCGCGGCCCCCAGGACTCTCGGCATGGCCTGTCCGCCAAATTCCTCACCCGCGGTGAGTGCAGCCCAGCCATTGTCAGCGTATTGACGGTAAGCCTCGGCAAAGCCCGGGGTCTCGTGCACCCCGTCATCTTCAAGCCTTGCCCCGGTTTTGTCACCCACTTCGTTGAGCGGCGCGAATACCTCGCTGCCCAGGCGTGCTGCCTCCTCCAGAATTGCAGATGCGAGTTCGCTGTTCACGTCTTCAAGACCGATATCCTGGCACATCTGGTCAAAATCCAGCAGATCGTTGATTAAAAAAGAAGCATCTTTGTAGGGGTATTGGTAGAAGCTCATCGGATACAATCCTTGTTGGCAGGTAGTGTGTTATAACTCGTGTATTATGAACATTTTCGCTCTGCGGGGAAACCACGGGTGCATGAAAAACTGAGGTTTGATGTAGCCATAATCGGCGGTGGGCTCGCTGGTATCAGCGCAGCTATTGAGTTACTTGATCAAAACTTGAAGATCGCCATCATCGACCGGGATTCCGAACAGAATTTTGGCGGCCTGGCGATGCAATCGCTGGGGGGTATGACCCTGGTCAACACCCCCATACAACGCCTGAACGGTATTCACGACAGCCCCGAAACCGCTTTGCGGGACTGGCACGCCTGCGCCCGGTTTTCAGAACACGACCACTGGCCACGGCAGTGGGCCGAGCTTTATGTCAACCGCAGCGTCGATGATATCTATAACTGGCTCAAACCCAGGGGAATCAGGTTTTTCCCGGTCCCCCACTGGGTGGAACGGGGGGAGTTCGGCGATGGCAACTCCCTGCCCCGTTACCATATCGTCTGGGGCACCGGGCAACACCTGATGCGCACGTTAATCAATGAACTTAAATCTCATCCTAATTCTAGTAACATAACCTATCTATTTGATCATAAAGCTGAATTATTACTGAAAATTAAGCAGGCAATCGGTGGGCTACGCGGGGTTCACGAAAAGACGGGCGAGCCATTCGAGGTGGAGGCCGCCATCGTGCTGGTGGCCAGCGGCGGCATCAATGGCGATATCGAGCGGGTCAGGCAGGAGTGGGATCAGACCTGGGGTCAACCACCGGAACACCTGCTCAACGGTGCGCACCGATACGCCGATGGCACCCTGCATGACGCTGTTACAAAAATCGACGGCAGGGTCACCCACCTGGATCAGATGTGGAACTACGCTGCGGGCATCCATCACCCCCAACCCCGTGTCCCGAAGGAAGGCCTGAGCCTGATCCCGCCCAAGTCCGCGTTGTGGCTGGATGCCACCGGCAAACGCTTCGGTCCGCTGCCACTGGTAACCGGCTTCGATACCCACAACATCTGTAAGCGCATCGCCCTGGACCCGTATGGTTACAGCTGGCAGGTCATGAACTGGAAGATCGCCCTGAAAGAGATCGCGGTCTCAGGCGCTGAGAGCAACACGGCATTTCGCGACCGGCGGATCCTGCAACTGGCCCGGGACATCTTCCTTGGCAACCACCAGCTGCTGGAATACCTCGTCGCTGAATGCGAGGACGTTGTGACCGCCAACAGCCTCGAGGAACTGGTCGAGAAGATGAACCAGCTCAATACGGCCAGCCAGACCGTCGGCAAGGGTACCGTGGTCCTCGAAAACATCCAACAGGCCATCCACCGCTACGATGCGCAAATCGACCTCGGTGAGGGGTTTCACAACGATGACCAGTTGCGGCGTATCGCACAGGTCAGGCACTGGCGCGGTGATCGCTCCCGCACCTGCAAATTCGAAAAAATCATGGAGAAAAAATCCATGCCGCTGGTGGCTATTCGGGAATTCATTGTAAGCCGCAAGAGCATGGGTGGTATCCAAACCGACCTGGAGAGCCGCGTGCTTTCCAGCGGCGGGCAACCGATTGCAGGTCTCTACGCCGCCGGCGAGGCAGCCGGATTCGGCGGCGGTGGCATCAATGGGCTAAAATCGCTGGAAGGCACTTTTATATCCAATTGTATTCTGAATGCGCGCATGGCCGCGCGCTCCATTAGCGGTCAGCCGCTGACCCCGTAATCAAACGGACATTACCCACAGGGAACATCATGAAAAAGACAGGCGCATGGTTGGTACGCTTCGCCCTAGAGCAGATAGGCGTCAAATACACCTTCGGCATCCCCGGTGTTCACACGACCGAGACCTATGATGAATTGAATAAATCCGACCTGATCCAACCAGTACTGGTGACCCACGAGGGCGGTGCGGCATTCATGGCCGATGCGATCAGCCGCACGTCCGATCACATCGGCACGCTGCTCATCGTACCCGCTGCCGGTGTCACCCATGCCGCCAGTGGTATCGGCGAAGCGTTCCTGGATGGTATTCCGATGCTGGTGATCGCCGGTGGTATCCGCACGGACACGGGCAAGACCTACCAGTTGCACGAGATGGACCAGCACGCCCTGCTCGCCCCGATCACCAAGAAGACCTACAGGATCGAGACCCACGAGCAGATCATCCCGACCATTTACGAGGCCTACCAGGTCGCCACCTCGGGCGAGCCCGGGCCGGTTTTTGTCGAGGTGCCGGTCAACCTGCAGCTGTTCCCTGGTGAGGTCTCCGAATCCCCGACATACGTTGCAAAGACAGTAGTAACTGCCCTGGACCATGCAGCCATCCAGAAGGCTGCGCAAATGCTTTACGCGGCCAAATCACCGGGTCTTTTCCTCGGCTGGGGCGCCGTTGACGCCAGCGCCGAGAGCACCGCGATCGCGGATTTCCTCGGTGCGCCTGCCGCCACGACACTGCAGGGTCTCAGTGCATTCCCCGCCAGCCACCCGTTGCATACCGGTATGGGTATCGGTCCAGCGGCGGTGCCGGCCGCCGAGAACGCGTTTAAAAACTGCGATTGCATGCTCGCAGTCGGCAACCGCTTCGGCGAGATCGCGACCGCCAGTTACGGCGTCAACCCCCCGGCAAACCTGATCCACGTCGATATCAACCGCAAGGTATTCAACGCCAATTACCCGGCCGCCATCACCATCGAGGGCGACGCCAGGGCCGTGATGGGCGAACTGCTCAAGACCCTCAAGACGCTGGGCGCACCCAAAACCGGCAACACCGCTTTGCAAGCCGCCATCAAAAGGGACAAGGCGGCCTATTACGACGAATGGTTGCAGCACGACAGCAAGGGCCGCGTGAACCCCGCACGGTTCTTCATCGAACTGCGCAAGCAACTGGCGGATGACGCCATCGTGGTGTCCGATGACGGTAACCACACCTTCCTGGTTGCCGAATTGATGCCGGTCTACCGACCGCGCGGTTTCATCTCACCAACCGATTTCAATTGCATGGGCTACGCCACCCCGGCGGTAACCGCGGCAAAACTGGCCAACCCGGACAAACAGGTCATCGGCATCATCGGTGACGGCGCCTTCCTGATGACCTGCATGGAGACCCTGACCGCCGCAACGCTGGGGCTTGGCGGGGTCTACTTCGTGTTCAACGACGGCGAGTTGTCACAGATTTCCCAGGCCCAGGAGATCCCCTACAACCGCAAGACCTGCACGGTCCTGAACGAGGTCAAATTCAGAGGGGTCGCCGAGGCGACGGGTTGCGAATTCATCAGCATTGAAAACGACGGCGCGTGCGAGGCCAGGATAGCCAGTGCATTGTCATTGGCGGCACAAAACAGACCGGTGATCGTCGATGTAAAAATCGATTATTCCAAGCGCACGCGCTTCACCAAGGGTATCGTCAAGACCAACCTGGATCGATTTACACTCGGCAACAAGGCCCGTTTTATCGGTCGCGCCCTGCTCAGGCGGGTGTTTTAAAGCGATTATTGCCAGGAAACAGGCTTCCCCACGAGGCTTCGGAACCGGCCAGCAAGCCGAGGTCTGCCGGGGATGGCTTCGTGCATGGGGTGGCGCCAAAAGCCTCTGCCACCTCTATTGCCGCCGGGGGAAAATAGACATGCACCTCGCAATGCAGGCGGCCCTCGGACTCATGACGGACAAAAACGGCCATGTCTTTCGCCGCATCAGGTCCGGCATAGCTTGACAGGAAAAGCGTCCTGATCTGCTCCAGTATCTCGCCCGCCAGCATGGCGTCTCCGAGGTTGCAGGTAAACCAGCTTGCCGTCATCGCCGCCTGGCCGGAGTATCAGCCTGTCGAAACATGCGTGTTTACCGCGAGCGGAGAACGCAAGGTCTGCAGCACGACGCAGTAGCGTTCAGTCAACTCAATCAGCTTGTCTATCTTTTCGGGTGTTGCAGACGTGTCGAGGGCGATGTGCAGGCGGACGGCCCGGAAGCCGACCGGCGCCTCTTTGGAAACCCCGAGCGTACCGCGAAAATCGAGATCGCCCTCGGCGCGCAGCGTGCCGCCGGCAATTGGAATCTCGAGCGAGGTTGCGACCGCGGCAAGCGTCACGCCCGCGCAGGCCACCAGCGCCTGCAGCAGCATGTCGCCGGAACAGGCCTGCAGGCCGCTGCCGCCGGTGGCGGCATGCAAACCGGCTTCGATCAATGCCTTACCGGTATCGACACTGCAGGACACCCCCTCGCCAATTTTGCCTTCCACGTGGAGCGTGACCAAAGCGGAGCCCGGTGAGTTCCTGAACTGTTCCTTGATCGGCGCCTGTTTCGCGCGAAGTTCTTCACTTTTCATTATTTTTTACAGCCGCTGGCTAAAAGTCTGATTATATCGACTCATTCCAGTTTCATGCGCTCGAGTATTTCGCCGAACTCACCGGATTTTTTCTGTTTCTTGATGCGGGCCCGCGCCTGCTCGGCTGACGCCTCATCGGCGACACAAAATGCAAAACCGAGCGGCTCATCACGCTGTGTTGCGGTGTCGGCGTCATCGAAATGGTTTGCGCGAATCATGTCTTTCAGTTCGTCGACATACGCCTGGCCGCGCTCGGAGTACTTGAGCAGACCATCGGCCAGCGCGATTGACGTCACCGGCTTACCTGCCTTCTTCAGTTCGGCCCGGATACGCCGGAAATCCTCGTAGGCGGGGTGTGAACTGAGATTCAGGAAATAACCACGCACGCTGTCGAACGGCCATTCAAAAGCGGCAATGCGGTGGTCGCCATGTTCCTTGCGCTGTTGTGCGGGCGCCACCCCCTGGCCATTGAAACTCCACTGTCCGAACAGTGAATTGCCCTCCACAACAAACCGTGACGTGCCCCAGCCGCTCTCTATTGCAGCCTGGCCCAGCGCCAGGCCGGCAGGTATCACATCTAGACGGTACAGTGCTTCGCTAATGACCTTCCGCCAT
>Ga0316188_10000764_pt1 | contig 14627 bp, 13 predicted proteins | sample Phiworburrow1_MG_FD_204933 | JGI IMG/M metagenome (GOLD analysis project Ga0316188, IMG submission 204933) | Coastal sediment microbial communities from Maine, United States - Phippsburg worm burrow 1 | ecosystem: Environmental > Aquatic > Marine > Coastal > Sediment | place: USA: Maine...
GGAGGTATTAAGTCGGGGTATTGCTTGGCTAGACACCGGAAGCTTTGATTCGCTAATGCATGCGGCAAATTTTATTCAAGTCATCGAACAAAGGCAAGGACTCAAGATAGGCTGCATAGAGGAAGTGGCATACAATATGAAATATATAGATGATAATCAACTACTAAAACTGGCCAAACCATTAGAAAAAAGTAGCTATGGAGTTTATTTAAAAAATTTAGTCTCTCGATGAAGAAATTAAAACTTGAAGAACTTAATCGCCTTTCCATACCCGAATATAAAAATGCTGAAAAACTTAATGTATCCATCCTTCTCGACAATGTGCGCAGTATGTTTAATGTTGGCTCGGCCTTTCGAACCGCAGATGCCTTTAGAATTGAAAAAATGTACTTAGGTGGGATAACAGGAACCCCTCCGCATCGTGAGATTAACAGGTCGGCTCTGGGAGCAACAGAAAGTGTGGATTGGGAATATGTGGAACGGTCGTCAGAGTTGGTGGCAAAACTTAAAAGTAAAGGATATTCAATAATTGCCTTTGAGCAGACAACTGAGAGCATTCCGCTTCACCAATTTGTAGCCAAAAGCGGACAAAAATTGTGCCTTATTTTTGGAAATGAAGTAAGTGGAATTAGTGAAGATGTACTGGAATATACTGATTTTGCAGTTGAAATACCCCAGCATGGTACCAAACACTCTTTAAATATATCGGTGTGTTTAGGAATTGCTTGCTGGGAGACATATAAAAACTTGCTTTTGACCCAACCCTAAAGGCTTATGAATTAACCACTTAACCAAGTTAAATTAATAAAAAGATGTCAAATAGGTATCATCAAAGAGGAGTTTCGGCAACTAAAGCGGAGGTACACCAAGCAATTAAAACACTGGATAAAGGGATTTTTCCGCAGGCTTTTTGTAAGATTTTGCCTGACATTCTTTCTATGGACAAAGATTATTGCACTGTTATGCATGCTGACGGTGCCGGAACCAAATCATCATTGGCATATATCTATTGGAAAGAAACTGATGATCTTTCAGTTTGGAAAGGAGTTGCTCATGATGCTGTAGTGATGAATGTAGATGATCTTCTCTGCGTTGGGGCTACCGGTCCAATTCTCATTTCATCTACCATTGGAAGAAATAAAAATTTGATTCCGGCTCAGGTTATTAAGGCAATAATCGAAGGAACGGAAGAGGTCTTGAGTATGCTCAGGAAGCATGGTTTGGAAATTTATTCTTCCGGAGGAGAGACTGCCGACGTTGGCGATTTAGTTCGTACTGTCATAGTAGATAGCACTGTGACCACTAGAATGAAACGTATTGACGTGATTGATAATAAAAACATCCAACCCGGTAATGTGATAGTCGGACTAAGCTCCTTTGGGAAGTCTAATTATGAAAAATCATACAACAGTGGCATCGGTAGCAACGGTTTGTCTTCTGCACGACATGAACTATTCTCAAAGGAATATGCAAAAAAGTATCCCGAGTCTTTCGACCCAAATATTCCTGAACACTTAATTTATAACGGTCCCTTCAAAACGACAGATACTATTTCTAATCTAATACCCAACATAGGTTTGCTCACATTATCTCCTACGAGAACCTACACTCCAATCTTATTAACTCTTTTTAAAGAATTGAAACCACAAATTAACGGACTGGTTCATTGCACCGGAGGGGGGCAAACTAAAACTTTACATTTCATCAACAACTTAAAGGTCGTGAAAGATAACCTTTTTCAGATACCGCCACTATTCAATATTATTCAAAAACAGAGCAACACCTCTTGGCGTGAAATGTATCAAGTTTATAATATGGGGCATCGTATGGAAATTTATCTGCCACCGGCTTTGGCACAACAGGCTATAGCCGTCTCCGAAAATTTAGGTGTCCACGCGCAAGTTATTGGTCATGTTGAGTCTTCCTCAAAACCTAGCGTGGTAATTAGAACGGAAATGGGGGAGTTTGTATACGAATAGTTCTTATTTCAGCGGTAACATCCACTGCCTAGTTTAACTTTACATTCTTAGTATTTCTCAAATAAATACGTTGTTGCTAAATACGATTACTATGCATCAACACAGTGAAAAATGTAATTCCTTCAAAAGACAATTTTTTCGACTCAGTTTTGTTTTCTGAAAAGAGTTGTTATTTTTCTTAAATTAGCAAAAAGTGTTTTATATTTGCCAGAAATTTAAACTTAGATGCTTTTGTTTCAATCAAAAATCAAGGATTTTGAAAAAAAATATAATTTTAATTTCAATTTGCTTGTTTTGAATTGAACAAAAATTTTAAATTTGGCGTCGTTAATAATTTTTAATAAACACTAAACCATGAAAAAACAAATTTTAATTCTCGGATTTTTAGGAATCTTTATGTGCGGATTCTTTTCAATTAAAGCACAAGACTCTACTGCAACTGAACCGGCGACAGCCGTCGAAGAGACGTCCTCTGCCAGTGAAGAGGTAGCTCCACCGGAAAGCGCATCCTTCCATCAACTAATCAAAGAAAAGTTCATTGAAGGAGGTCCTCCATTTATGTGGCCTATTTTGATTTGTATGATACTAGGTCTGGCTTTTTCTTTAGAAAGGATAATAGCTCTTAATTTGGCTACCACAAATACAAAGAAGCTTTTAACCCAAGTCGAAGAGGCTTTATCTTCAGGCGGTGTGGAAGCTGCTAAGGAAGTGACCAAGAACACTCGTGGTCCTGTAGCCTCAATTTTTACTCAAGGGCTAATGCGTTCCTCAGAAGGAATTGATATGGTTGAAAAATCAGTCGTTTCCTATGGTGGAGTAGAGATGGGTAAATTGGAAAAAGGACTCATTTGGATTTCTTTGTTTATATCACTAGGTCCCATGCTTGGATTCTTTGGTACTGTTGTAGGTATGGTTTCGGCCTTTGATGCTATTGAAGCTGCCGGAGACATCTCTCCTCAAGTTGTTGCCGGTGGTATGAAAGTTGCCCTTATTACAACTGTTGGAGGTTTGATAGTGGGTATAGTGCTTCAAATTCTATATAATTATTTGGTATCCAAAATTGATGGACTAGTAAATAGTATGGAGGATGCCTCAATTTCACTAGTTGATTTATTGGTAAAACACAAACTATCTAAGTAATATGGAACCTATTTGCGGAAAATTTGGATTGAGTGATCTTGGTTGTAATGGCGTTGGTTGGGGGCTGTACTTAGGGTACGTCCTCCTAGCTTTAGTGCTATTGTCGCTTATCATTCTTCCTATTATGAATATGATTAAGGCCCCAAAAGAAATTGGCAAAACTTTTATGTCAATTGGGGGTATCTTAGTCTTCTTTTTAATTGCATACATGTTATCCGGATCTGAAGTTACTGTAAAATATTCTTCCTTGGGGGTAACAGAATTTGGGTCTAAAATTATAGGAGCAGGAATTATTATGTTTTATTTGACAATCGTTTCTGCGCTTGGGGCAATAGTTCTATCAGAAGTTAGAAAGGTCTTTTTGTAATGAGAACTACACCTGAAATCCCTAGTGCCTCGATGGCAGATATTGCGTTTCTGCTTCTCACTTTTTTTCTGATGACTACTACTATTGCCAACGATAGAGGGTTGATGATTCAGTTGCCACCACCACCTGAAGCTCAGCCTGACGTAGAGGTTAAGATTCAGGAACGCAATATGTTTAAGATTCAAGTTAACTCTTCTGATAATTTATTGGTAGAAGGCAATCCAATGGCTGATGTTTCTGATTTGAAGGACGATATCAAAAAATTTATCATAAACAGAGGAGTTGACCCGGCGTCATCTGATTCTCCGGAAAAGGCGATTGTGTCCTATAAGACTGATAGAGGAACAAGCCATAAGAGGTTTATAGAGATATTGGATATTATTCAGGGTGCATATTACGATCTATATGCCGAACAGGCCGGAGTTACTAATTCTCGTTTTCGTGAGGCCGCATCTGACCTATCCGATCCAACAAATAAACAGATATGGGAAAAGGGCAAAAACGGGATTCCAATGCAAGTGTCTATAGCCGAACCAACTAAAATAGGGAATTAATCACAATTTATTATGGGGAAATTTAAAGGTAAGGTAAAATTAAATCAGTCTATTCCTACTTCGTCCATGCCTGACGTAGTATTTATGCTGTTATTCTTTTTTATGGTTACAACGGAATTGCGTAAAACCTCGCTATTGGTTCAGCAACATATTCCCAATGCATCACAATTGAGAAAGTTGCAACGCAAATCTCTTGTTGCTAATTTATATATAGGGGAACCACGTTCTACAGAGCAATTTGGGAATGAAGCCAAGGTTCAAGCTGACGATGTGTTTATTGAATCGAAGGATATTATACTTTGGGTGTCAAGGCAGAAGGATATGTTGGCGGAGGCCGAGCGTGAGCAGTTGACTGTTTCTTTAAAAGTGGATGGAGAAGCGAAAAGAGGAATAATTGCTGACGTGGAAACAGAGTTGAGGAAAGCAAATGCCAGAAAGATACTCTATGCTGCACTTGAAAAGTCAGATCCTGGGAGCAAACCGTAACCTTGATTTATATTAGTCGACTTTCTCTTTTTTGGGTGGGGGTAGTTCATTTTTCTCAAAGCGGTAGTTTATTCGGCGAACGTCCCTTCTTTGTTTTTCAGTAGCGAAGGTGCTTCACAGTAAGCCCTTTGTTTATAAGTTGTTTTATCGAATTGATTCCTATTTTTAAGTGGAGATCCATAAAATTGCTACTTACGATTTTGTCGCTAATTTCGGTTTTCACTCCTTCAGGAATCATTGGCTGGTCGGAAACTAATAAAATAGCTCCTGCCGGTATTTCGTTATAGAATGCGGTAGAAAAAATTGTTGCCGTTTCCATATCTATAGCCATGGCACGGGTTTTTAATAAGTATGCTTTAAAATTTTCATCCCATTCCCAAACCCTCCTGTTTGTGGTGTAAACAGTTCCTGTCCAGTAATCTTGGTTCATATCCCTTATGGTAGTAGAAATTGCCTTTTGCATTGCAAAGGCAGGCAGTGCGGGTACTTCCGGAGGGAAATAGTCATTAGAAGTTCCTTCTCCGCGTATTGCAGCTATGGGTAAAATGAAATCACCCAAATCATTTTTCTTTTTCAGTCCGCCACATTTTCCTAAAAACAAGCATCCCTTAGGTTTGACCGCGGCTAGCAAATCAATAATGGTTGCTGCATTTGGGCTTCCCATACCGAAATTTATGATTGTGATTCCTTCCGATGTGGCACTATTCATTACCTTATCTTTGCTTGTATCCTTTACATTATGCCACTCAGCAAACCTTTTTACATAAGCATCAAAGTTGGTAAGCAAGATATATTCACCAAAAGATTCTAACTTTAGACCTGTATATCGTGGTAACCAGTTTTTTACGATTTCATTTTTTGACTTCATTTCTTTGTTGTAAATTTTATGATAACTCTTAATCTTCCTGAGGCCAACTTCAAAATTAAAAAAGAAGGAGGAAAGGTATCTATTTTTGACAATATAAGAAAGAAATATGTTGCATTAACTCCTGAAGAATGGGTGCGCCAACATTTTGTAAACTATCTTATACACCATCTGGGCTATCCTAGGGCACTATTTCGTGTTGAAAGCAGTCTTCCATTTCATAATGAACAAAAGCGTTCAGATATTTTAATTTATAATAGAGATGGAAATCCTTGGTTTTTGACCGAATGTAAATCTCCCTTCATTAAACTAAGTCAAAACGCTTTTAACCAAGTATCCATTTATAATATGAAAGTAGGGGCCAAGTATCTATGTGTAACAAATGGATTGGTTCACTATTGCTATCTATTTCCTTCGCAAGGGCAGAAGATAGTTCTTTTGCCGGATTTCCCCGCTTTCGAGGACTAAACATTGAAACTACTTTAAATATTATAGACGAACAATACGTTGAGTAAATTCGACATGATTATTACTATTAAGACCTCTAACAATATAGGCTCCACTTTTAAGTTGTCCGATTTGTAAAGAACGTTCAACCGATAATTTGTATTTCCCAACAAATTCTCCTGAAACATTATAAATTTCAACTACAGTTATTTTATCATTTCCGTTTAATTTAATTAAATCATAAGTGGGATTGGGATAAAAATAAGTGTTTTCTTCTAAGTTATTTTTAATAATCGTTGTGGCAACATCATAGATTGATTTTGGCGGGGTATAGTCACCAATAAAAAGTCCGTGACCATGTGTAGCTGCAAGAATTTTATTATCAGAACTACGTAAATCAAACATATCTACTCTTATTGTAGGCAACCCATTATTGTAACTTAACCATTGTTCTGATGGATTTGAAATATCTTCTAAACCAAATATACCAACTTCTGTAGCTATAATGATTTCATTATCACTACCAGGCTTGAAGCGTCCCCAACGAACGGGAATATCAGCCAAATTTCTTTCCAGATTAATCCAATTATCACCTCCATCATTGGTAACCCAAACTTTTTTCAACCCAAAATTAGATATTGTTACAAGTATATGGTTAACATTTGTCCCTACGTCAACTGATGACACATATCCAATTGGTAGTTTGTTTCCATCAATTTTAACTGCATTGGCATTATAAGGTAATCCGTTAACTCGATAAACTTGACCGTTTTCAGTTCCTATTATTGCTGTATTACTTTGTTGATTAGGAATTTTAAACAATCGAATAGCGGAAATGGCCTCTCTTAAGCCCAAATTTAATAGGACAAATGATGAGGTGTCTAAATCTTGAAATTTACCATTTGCCAAAAATTTATTTACATTGATGATTTGTAATTTGTCAACAAATTTGTTGTAATAATCGTACCAATCTCCACCATATTTACTTGTGGCCGAGTTGGAATATAAAAGATTTGAAACATCATCATAATCAGTAGGGTTGACAAATAAACCATCATAATATTTACCAACGAAGTGTGTATTGCCTTTTACATGAATAAAATATCGATTACCGTAAACAGTTGTTATTTTTACAGGATCATTACTGTCAAAGAAAGAATAACCCCCATCCCCTCCTGAAATAAGGGTCTCAGTGCCATTATAATATAATGACCCATTATCTTGAGTACCGCCCAAAATTTCTTTACTCCCTATATTTGGATTCAAGGAAGCGTGATAAAATTGGGTAGTGGTCAAACCTTGGTATAAATGACTAAATTTTGGATATTCCGATTGTGGGGTTTCCGGTTTGATGGATTGGACACGTCCCATATTCGATGAATGAAAAATTCCCCCATCAGTAGTAATCAAAACTTCATCTGATGATTTGCCGACAAATTGAATTTCATGCATGTCAGAGTGCACATAATTATTTATTTCACCGCGATTTGCATCATAAAGCAAAGTCCAATTTGATAGTTTAATTAAATCAACTGAAGTTGTTTGGTTTGCAGTATTTTGTATAACATATAAATCCAAGCCTCCAATTAAAATCCGATTTTCATTGTTGGGGTCTATTGCCATCGCCATAGCATGCCAAGGCAAACTGAATATTTCATCACCACTATAAATATATGTCCAAGTCTGACCACCATCAATACTTTGAGCAATTTCAGTTTTATTTTCTTTGAACTGATCTAATAGGTTAGTATTTCCTGAAGAAAAAACGGCATATACATGATTAGGGTTTGAAGGGGCAACTTTAATAATGGTTCTTCCAGGAGTTAATTGCTTGTTAGTAATTTCCAACTTAATATCATTCTGAAAGCCGGTATAGATATAATAATGCCATTGTATTCCATTATCACTATACCAAATCCGGGCACCTCCTTGATAATTTGAATTTTTTGTAGTGGCGACAAAAATCCGCCCATTGCTTGCAATTTCAATGTCTGATACCTGATAAGTGTTGTCGGTATTATCAATTGCCGGAAGCACCTGTTGCCAAGTCTCCCCTTGATTTATTGTCTTATAGAGCCCTTCTTGAATAAATTTTTTACCTCGATATTCTCCTGAACCGGTGGCTACATATAAAGCACTAATTCCATTTTCAATACGAAACTCCATATCATTGACAAATGAAAATCCGGAAGTAGAATTTATTTTATTCCAGGTGATGCCCCCATCTGTTGATTTGAATATTCCTTCACCGGCCGAAGTTGATTCGCGGTAATTTATAAATGCAGTAAAAGATTCTCCGGTTCCGATATACATTGTGGTTTCATCTTGCGGGTCGCTAATGATTTTGCTCACAGAAACTCCTTTATATCCATCTACATAATGCCAAGGAGTGTTATTATTAATATCATTTTTTTTCCACAACCCACCCGTTACCGAGCCAATGAAAATTGTATTTGATTTTTTATTATACAAAAAGGACCGTGATCTTCCAGGTGTTTTCGATTCAACATTGGTCCAATGGAAGTCAATGTCATTTTTGTCAGCTATCCTTTTGGTTTTATCTCCAGTTAGATAGTCTGCCAATCTTTCATATGGAATGCGATTCAGTTGAATATCCCGAATCATTAAAAAATTTTGCAACAATGCTTTGTCAGGACCATCAGGAAATATATAATGAAAACGGGACTCATCAAATTGAGGCTGTTCAATAAATAATAATACGGATAATAAACATATAAACTTGACTTTCTTCATATGCCGTTTTCAGCAAATATAAACAGTATTTATGGAAAATTATGTTTTCATCATAACTGATAGTTTACTTGGAGTACTAAGGAGATACCAAAAACATTATATCCATGTATAGACCTTTAATCACTTAAAGTGTTGATTAACAGATTATTATCACTTATTTATTACGAGTGAACAATGGATTTTTAAAAAATAAGTATTGTGTTCATATCTAAATGCCTCATAAACTTGTGCGATTGCTACTTGCCTCCTACACAAGCTATAAGAAGGTAGTTTCTTTGTATAATTTACCCACTCTTTCAGGCTAACTATGAACTATAAAATCTATGAGTGAAAATTTAGTTTTTTGCCCCCTCATTTTTCACAAAATAATTTCTGCCTTTAAGCACCTTCCTAGCTTCACTTTTGTCAATAGCCATTGTTTGAGTCTGATTAAATACGGCATAAATTTCTTTGTCCTGTTCAATACTTTCAAGAATTTCTAAATAGTAAACGCCATCGGATCTATCCTTAATTTTGATAATTACCGAAATCGGTCTGTTTTTGACAAGACTATCTATTGAAGAGGTATTGTAGTTCACAAATCGAGAGGCGAAAAGCAAGGACAAGTCGTCCAAATATGTATTCACCTTTTCTAAATCTACATTCTTAATTTGGACGATATTAATCTTGCCTTTTTTCATTTCCACATCAAAGTTCAGCGAAGAGTCGCTTTTAATAACGGTTGACAAAGATTTAAAACCTCGCCAATCAAAATCAAATATGCGCTTATTCCTCCAGCCATTAATGTCTAATTCAAAAATACCCGATACATAAACGTGATATCCGTGTATTGTCATAATGTAAGGCTGTTTCTCCTCAGTCTTTAAGAACCAAGACTCGGTTTTATCCGAATTTCCGCCTGCTAAAAACTCTAATTTTGTTTTGTCTCCTTCCAGAAACACCACTTTAGTGCCGGTTTTATTTAATATCTCAACAACGGAATCTTGCTTTGCAATTGATACCGGTCGTCTTGTTGAGATTTGTTGCATAGTGGCAAATAAAACCTCAATAAGCCTATAATCAGCTAAATAATTCTTATTTACTAACCATTGGTTATTTAAAAAACTCAATTCTATGCTATTTTTCGACGTGGTCATTATCACTTTATCTATCTTTTCTGTATCAGAGATTTTGAAATAATCCTTATCAACAGAAGTATCAAAGCTATCCTTTTCAGAAAAAAATAAAATGATTGAGATGAAAATCTGCAACCCCAAAATACTTGCAAAAAATATATTTTGATTTTTCATTTTACAATTCCATATTTTCTCATTCTAAAATAGGTTTTGGCAATCCCTATTAATGACAACAAAAGCAAGGGGAGTGCCAGATTAATGACTTGCCAAAAATCTTTTCGTTTTATCTTTTCTTTGTCAAGAGGGCGGATTTCTACTTCTCTTGAACGGGCATTAATAATTCCGCTGTCGTCTTCTAACCAAGCGACTATATTCATCAACAAATCTTGATTGGCAAATATTCTTTTTGAATAGTTATCAAATCCCAACTCTTGTGGTCTTCCTGTTTGCAAATTAATAGAGTTTTGTGCTACGTCGCCGTCAGAAATCACAATAAGCTTACCTTCCTTATCGACGATACTAAAATTAGTGGTATCGACTCTTTCGGGCAAAAATCTATTTTTAAAAACAGAGGTAAATTTACCTTCAAGTAGGTATCCCATTGCAAATGGTCCTTTGGAGAAATTTTCAGGATTAATTTCTTTTCTTAAATCGTTAAAAGAAATTTTTATAGGAGCCGATATTTTTCTTGAATAACCGGATGAAAACAAAAGTGGGGTTTTCTTTATTCCTAAAGCTTTGACTGTATCTATGCTACTGGTATATTTCAATACAGAGGCATCCAAATTTCTAGTTGCCGGATGTTCTGCATAGTGATTTATTAACGGAAAAAAAGGCCATTCTATTTGTGTCATCTGACTATTGTCGGTCTTTATCGGGACTAATAGGGAAACTCTATCTTGAACCAAATCATTATTAATTCTGACACCATACTTAAAAAAAGAATTTTCTAAACCCAAATCATTTGGGAAAGCAAAGAACTCGCCATTATTGACGCTATCCATATTAACCCCAATTACATCAATCATCATCAACAATTTACCTCCATGTATCAAATATTGGTCAATCCGGTAGATATCATCTTCAGCAAACCGTTGTGTTGGTTTGGCAATTATAACCAAATCAAATTTCTTTAATTCCGGCTTTTCCGTTAGATTTATTTTAAATACATTATAAGACTGTCTGAGTTCTTGTAGTAAACTAGCTCCATTAATATTGTCCAACTCTCCGTGCCCCTCAATCCAAGCAATATTTTTCCTATTTGTACCGGTCAAATCTTGAATTGCACTTGCAAATTCAAACTCTAACCCTTCAATAGATTGATTTAAAACACTTTGAGCTCCTTGGGTCATATTTCCTTTTAGTAGCATAATTCCTTTTTCGGAACCGCCGTAGGATAAAATGGCTCCCGGGAAAACTAATTGCTCGGTACGTTGTCCATCTTTTTGGTCGATAACAGATTTAGGTTGAATGCCCTTTTTTGCCAATTCCAAAATGAATTCTTGCTGAGCTCGATTTCCTTTAGCAATGGTTGGATTAATAAAATTATATCTAACCTTATTTTTAGAATAAACTCGGAATTCCTCCAACATGTCTTTTATCGAACTATTTAAACGGCGAAATCCGGCATTCAAATCACCTTCAAGAAACACTTCCACATAGACCACATCATCGAGGCTACGTAGCAAATCTTTGGTTGGCTGTTTTATTGTAAAACGCTTTTCTTCAGTAAGATCAAGTCTAAAAAAATAAATTTGAGCCAACTGATTAAGTATAATTGCCAACATTATACCATTAGCCAAAATTAAAAATCCGGAAGCCTTTATTTTAAAAAATTTCACCATGTACGCTTGTTTAAAGCAACCTTAGAAAAAAGGAGAAACACCCCAATTAATGTCAAAAAATAAACAATATCTCTGCTATCAATAAGACCTCTGCTCAGAGATTCATAGTGATATAAAATGCCCCATTGCCTGATTAAAATGACTATTGAACCATTTTCAAAAAGTTGAGCTAAAAAATCGAACCCAATGTAGAATGTAGTGCAGAAAAAAATCGAAAATAAAAATGAAACTATTTGGTTATTGGATAGTGAGGAAGCTAGAATACCTATGGCGCAAAATACGGCACTCAAGAGAACCATGCCTACATAGGAGCCTAAAACACCCGGAGAGTCAATATTTCCGACAGGATCGCCCAAGTAATACAAGGAAAAATAATAAACGATGGTAAAAGCAAGAGAGAAAATAGCCAATAAATTGGAAGCTAAGAATTTCCCAAAAATCAAGTCCCAATCAGTCAAAGGTTTAGTCATCAGCCACTCTAATGTTCGTAGCCTTTTCTCTTCTGCAAAACTGCGCATGGTAACGGCTGAAAGCAAAAAAATCAGAATGTAAGGACCTAAAGAAAAAAGAGTGTCCATGTTTGCATATCCGTATTCAAGAACTGAACTACTGGGAAAAACCCATGTGAGCAACCCTATGCAAATCAAAAACATTCCTATTACCAAGTAGCCAATAAGTGAATTTAAAAAGCTGTTTACCTCCCTGAAAAATATTTGAAACATTGAATTTTTATTTTTGTTCTTTAGTCAATTGACTGAAAATAGATTCTAATGAATTTTCTACTAGTTTCATTTCTATTAAAGTCAAATTTTTGTCGGTGGCAAATTGAGCTAGTTTATGTTGAATTTCAACCCCTTGCTCTGACCTTAATTGAAATTTATATTTTCCTTTTGCTATGACTTCCACCACTCCATCTATTTTCTTTAAGTCGTCTTCAATCACTTCGGATGCAAATTCAACAATCAAATATTTGTTGATTTTACTTTTCAACTCTCGGATAAGGTCGTTTGCAACAATTTTTCCTTTGTCAATAATAATGACCCTATCACATAAGGCTTCCACCTCTTGTAAGATATGACTAGAAAATAAAACAGTTTTATTTTGGCTTATATCTTTAATCAGACCTCTAATCTCGGCCAATTGATTTGGGTCTAGCCCCGATGTTGGCTCATCAAGTATCAAGACTTTGGGGTCGTGCAATAAAACTTGAGCTAGACCAACTCTCTGGCGATACCCTTTCGACAGTCTTCCGATTTTTTTATGCTGCTCATTTTGTAATCCGCAAAGTCCAATCATTTCGACAATTCTGTTTTTCTTGACCATAGAAGGAAGTTTATAAATATTGGATACCCATCTCAGGTATTCATTTACGTACATATCCTCGTATAGGGGGTTGTTTTCAGACAGATAGCCAATGATCTTCTTTATTTGTAATGGAGAATCTGACACACTATAATTTTCTACAAATACTTTCCCTTTCGATGGTGGCAAAAAACCTGTTATAATCTTCATCGTAGTGGACTTTCCGGCCCCATTTGGTCCTAAAAACCCAACTATTTCGTTGCTTTGTACGTTGAAAGAAACATTATCAACTGCAAATTGATGACCAAATATTTTAGTTAAGTTGTTTACCTTAATTCCCATTTTTCGTATTCAAAGTTATGCCAAAAATAAAATTTGAGTTGCATTATGAAAAATTGATTTCTATTTTTGGAATAAAAAGTTATCATTAAAATACCAAACATACATCTATGAAAATTCCTGCATTGACAATTTGCCTTCTCTCTATTACATTATCCTACTGTCAAACAAAGGATAGCGGATACAATATAGAATTTGATATTTCTGGGCTCAAAGATACAACTCTCCTTCTCGCTTCCTACTATGGCGAAAGTAAGTATGTTAAAGATACTGCAAAAATTGATGATAAGGGTAGAATAGTTTTTCATAAGGACAAGACCTTGGACGAGGGACTTTATTTTTTGGTTAAGGGTAAAGGATGGCTTTTCGATTTTGTCATAGGAAAAGATCAAAACTTTAAGATTAAAGTAAACTCAGAAAATTATTATAAAGATGCTGAAGTTACAGGAGATATAGACAACAAGTTATTTTTTGAGAACATAGCTTTCAATAATAAACAACATGAAAAAGCGGATCCTTATATTAATATACTGAAAGATAGCACATTGAATGATGAGGCGAAGAAAGACGCTGCCAAAAAAGCTTATTTGGATATTGAAAATGAAGTAAAAGAGTATCAACAAAATCTAATAGCCCAAAATCCTGAATTGGTTACCTCACGAATCTTAAAATCTCTTATCGAAGTTGAAATCCCACCGGCACCCAAGAAAGAGGATGGGAAAATAGATTCTACTTTTATGTTCACATATTATCGCGACCACTTTTTTGACAATTTTGACTTGAGCGATGATGCATTACTTCGCACTCCAACACCACATTATATGGAAAAGTTGAATACCTATCTGGATAAACTTTTCCTTCAATCTCCCGACACCATTATTAAGGCCATTGAGAAGTTGGTGCTTATGGCAAAGAAAAATCAAGAAACTTATAAATACTTAGTTTGGACTTGCCTCGGCAAATATGAAAGGCCTAAAATTATGGGGCTAGAGGAAGTATATGTTTACCTATACGATAAATATTATGCCTCCAAAGAAATGGACTTTTGGATTAGTGATAAATTGAAGTCTAATCTGAAGGATTACGCTGATAAAATTAGGGGCAATTTGATAGGCAAAGCCGCTGCTAACCTTAGTATGCAGGATTCAAGTTTTCAACGACGGTCTCTTTATGACATAAAAAAGAAATATACCCTTGTTTATTTCTATGACCCCGATTGTGGACACTGTAGAACAGAAACTCCGAAATTGGTTGAATTTTATAATAAAAACAAAGTCAAGTTTAACCTTGAAGTTTTTGCTGTGAACATAGATTCTTCTATGCAAAAGATGAAAGACTATATAAAGGAAATGAAAATGAAGTTCATCATTGTAAATGGTCCTAGATCTTATCTTGGTCAATATAATAAGTCTTATTTTTTAGACTCAACGCCTGC
>Ga0316188_10000765_pt1 | contig 14625 bp, 10 predicted proteins | sample Phiworburrow1_MG_FD_204933 | JGI IMG/M metagenome (GOLD analysis project Ga0316188, IMG submission 204933) | Coastal sediment microbial communities from Maine, United States - Phippsburg worm burrow 1 | ecosystem: Environmental > Aquatic > Marine > Coastal > Sediment | place: USA: Maine...
CCACCTGCAGCTGCTATTACAGGCGCTATTGTTTTTACAATTTGCGAGGAGCCTCCAACGGGGAAACTGCCTCCATCAAAATAATGCCGCGCTACAGAGGCGTGCATATAAAAACTACTTTGTTTTGGCGCCAATCCGTAATCGCCATATTGGCCTGATAATACCTTAATTAAGGTTTCATTGTTGGTTAAAGATCTGAGTACTTCATAGGTTGTTTTATCGGCGAATTTGTAAAACGGCTTTTTTAAATACCCTCCTATTATTTTTTCTAAGAAAGGAGGCATTGCCTTGCTCATATAATAGTTTTTACTTGTTTTTACAGCTTCAAAAACCAAATTTACATAGGTATGAATCGCCTGTTCTTCTTCTGGAAAATAGGAAATTAATTGTTTCTTAAAATTGCTTACTCCTTTTACAAAATCGTAGTGTTGATCGCCAATTACGATTTTGTCGTACACCTCTCCTATATCAGCCCATTTTAATTCACTGTTGCTTACATAATTAAAAAGTTTTCTTAGCATGCTATTTTCACGCTGCATTTCACCTATATAATGAATACCCACATCCCATTCATAGTCTTTTCGTTTAAAAACATGCGTAAATCCACCAGCCGTATAATGCCGCTCCAATACCAACACTTTTTGACCTTCTTTAGCTAAGATAGCCGCTGTGGCCAAACCGCCCATTCCAGACCCTATAATAATAGTGTCATATATTTCCTGTAATTTTGGTTGCTGCTTGTAGGATTGAATCATGTGGTTAATTTTTTACCCAATTTACAAAATTCAAATTTGTTTTATACAATTCTGTCTTTTCCGTTTTAGCCTTTAACCAAGCATAAAAACTAATGGTAAAAACATCTGTTTCATTTCTTCTTTTGAGCAACAACGCATCAACTTTTTTAATAAATGCTTCAGCATAAATATCCTCGGTTTTATAATAATAAATTGTAATTAATTTTAAAAACGCTAAAACAATTGTCTCATTATGTTCCTTTAGATGTTTCGTGTATTTTTTTCTAAAACCATTCAAGCGAGATTCAACTAACTCAAAATAATCCAATTCTATAAGCAGCAATATTTCAATTAGATTTTTTTGAATGACCCAGATATATCCTATTTTATTTATATACCATTGGTCATTATGATAAAAATCCTGATACACTTTTAAAGCTTCCTTAAAATTCTGATTTAAAAACAACGATACAACAAAGGTTAATTTTAAATCAAGCGTACTGACTTGTTTGTTTTTGTACTTTTCAAAATTAAATGCTTTTAAATTTTTAATTGCCTCTTCATTTTTCCCTGTGTAAATAAGCAACAAATTTTCAATTACAGCATATTGCGGATAAAAAATGGTGTAATACTTTTTATTTTCTAAATGCATATTCGTATGCATAGCTAGAATATACTTCTCCGCTTCTTTCAAATTATTAATTCTAAAATAAGTATTTGCCAAATAATACAAAATCTGCAAGTGGTCAAATAAATGTTTACTTGAAGACCTTTCTGAAGTTTCAATTTTTTGACAAGCATCCTCAATAAATGGAAAAATAGCGTAATAATCTCTGCTAATGTGAGCCACCTGATTACTTATTTGCAAAATCTTGAAAAGAGACTGGTAACTTAAATTTTCAGAAATTGAGATATTGAATTTTTGTAAATTTCTATTGATAATGTCTGAAACTTTGGGTTTACTTTCATTCAACTCTGCTTGAATAGTGGCATAAAATAAATTTAAATTATCTTCTTGCTGAATATCTAATTTATTGGCCTGCCACTTCCCTATTATTTGCTGCAAATCTAAGGCACTATTTAAATGGGCATGTAGTATTTGAGTGTGGTAAATTTCATTTAAAATACTAAATAACGAATATTTAACTGCAATTAGCTCTGCCTTTGCCAAGGTTTTAAAAGCAATATATGTTTGGTCCTGCTTAAAAAAGATGCTACTAGCCAACACTAATTTTAAGGCATTCATTTCCTCTGATGACTCTTTATCAAAACTCTTAGTTGCAATAAAATCTATCAATGAATCGTGCAAGCGTTTACACAACGCATGATAAGCCCCTTTTGAAGGTTTACCATACAGCAAAATATCCAAACCATTTAATTGGTTGGAAGTGCTTAAAAGCTTAAACAATTCTATATTCTTAGTGTCGCTTCTTTTGTTTCGCTCCTTTAATATTCTTACAAACGCTGTCTTCTCTTCTTTGGATAAAGTTGCAATTATTGAATAAATAATACTCATTTATATCGTAAGTTATTTTATCCAAATATATCTATTTATATAGTAAAAATTAATTTATTTTAAATTATTATCGTAAGTACTATTAAAATATTGAATTTAACAAATCAATTAATTATCACAATTTTGAACCATAGAAATGAATAATTAACCAACTAAATTTAAAATTATGAAATTAAAAAATGTATTTGCTTTAATAAGCATATCAATTCTAGGTATTTTATCCATAATACTTCCAGTATTTATTTTGGGAGATTTAAAGCCCTATGAATCTCCATTATTCCCTTTACTTAGAACCGGAATTGAAGGAATATCCAAATATAGTTTTCTGTTCCTTCTTTTATCTGGTTTTATTGTTAAGCTATTTACTGATGTTTCCTCTTGGAAAATTGGATTAATGAGCATGGCTTTATTTCCATTAGCTGCTATCTGTGAAATGATAGCCGATGCTACTTCCCATAATATGTTTCCATTTGAATTCATATTCTATGGCTTTTTTACAATACCAGCAATAATAGGGGCATATACTTCTCAACTTATTAAAAGTTTTATTAAGGCTAAATAAGGTATTTAAAAATATTGATTAGAGTTGAAAAACAATAAAATCAACTTCAACTTAAAACAAATAATTAAACAATTAAATTTATAATTATGGACTACAATTTTAACAGTGATACCACTCAAGAAAAACAATCAAAATCAAGTTCTAAATCCGCATCAAAAAAACTATTAAAAGAATTTGACCAAAAACCAACACCTGCGTTTATTGGGGCATCATGGATGGTACTTTTTGCAGGCATTATTTCCTATTGTATTGGGCTTTGGAATTCTGATATGCAACTAAATGAAAGAGGTTATTATTTTACCATTTTGCTATTTGGCTTGTTTTCAGCCATATCAGTTCAAAAAAGTGTACGAGACAGATTGGAAGGACTTCAAGTTACCGATTTGTATTATGGTATTAGCTGGTTTTCAGCACTAAGTGCAATTTTGCTTTTGGTTATTGGTTTATGGAATGCTGATTTACTTCTAAGTGAAAAAGGGTTTTATGGAATGTCGTACCTTTTAAGTTTATATGCTTCTATTGCAGTGCAAAAAAATACGCGAGACAAGAGTTATATTGAAAATAATGAAATAATTCTTGAAGATAAATAACCCAAACCAATGTTTAGAATTTAGAATGCTATTATAAAGGGTTCTAAATTCTAAACTTGCAATTATTTAAGTATATTGGTCAACTATTGAACTAAAAAATAATCAACCAAGACAGTCCTCATGTTAGAAAGAAACAACAAAAAATTGATAAACGCTTGGGCTTCATTTGATTGGGCTAATTCAGTTTATAATCTTATCGTAACCACAGCCATATTCCCTATTTACTATTTAACTACAACACAAGATGTTTACGGAGGTGAAATGGTTCAATTTTTTAATTTAACCATTAAAAATTCCGTACTTTATTCTTTTGCCATCTCATTTTCCTTTTTAGTCATTGTTTTTATTTCCCCTATTTTATCTGGAATTGCAGATTATGGAGGTTTAAAAAAACGATTTATGCAGTTTTTTACATATTTAGGTTCCTTATCGTGTATTGGTCTCTATTTTTTTACGGGAGAAAATGTTGAATACGGAATCGCATGTTCCATTTTAGCCAGTATTGGCTACGCCGGGTCATTGGTTTTTTACAATGGTTTTTTACCCGAGGTTACTTCTAATGAATTTATGGATAAAGTAAGCGCCAAAGGATTTTCTATGGGCTATATTGGAAGTGTTATTTTATTGATTGTAAACTTGCTTTTATATCAAAAATATGAATTATTTGGTTTTGAAAATGGTAGTTCTGCAACGCGATTCGGTTTTATTTTAGTTGGAATTTGGTGGATGGGATTTTCACAAATTTCTTTTCATTATTTAAAAGATAGAGGTGAACGAAAAAGAATCACCTGGAACATTTTAGGTAATGGAACTAAAGAATTGAGAAAAGTATTTAAAATTGTGAAATCTAAATTAGTAATGAACCGTTTTCTATCTTCATTTTTTCTTTTCAGTATGGGCGTACAAACTGTCATGTTATTAGCGCCCCTGTTTGCTGACAAAGAAATTGGCATGGGAGCTGATGAAATGATTATTGTTGTACTTATTATACAAGTAATAGCGATAGCAGGTGCTTACTTTTTCGCATTTTTATCTAATTTAAGAGGTAATGGGTTTGCAATGAGTACCACCTTAATAATTTGGGTTTTTATTTGTATTGCTGGATATTTTCTAAAAGACAAGGTTTCTTTTTATACGTTGGCCGCTTTTTTAGGATTTGTTATGGGTGGAATACAATCTATTTCAAGATCAACTTATTCAAAGCTAATTCCTTCAGATACTAAAGATACAGCTTCATTTTTTAGCTTTTATGATATCACCGAAAAACTGGCCATTGTAATTGGATCATTATCTTATGGTTTAATTGACCAAGTTACTGGTAGTATGCGAAATAGCATGCTTTTTATGTCTATCTTTTTTATTGGAGGTTTTATTTTACTTCAAATTGCAAATCTTAAAAAAAATATGGAATGATTTATCGTTTCTTTATTCAAATCATAAAAGTAGCACTCTTCTTTTTTTTTAAGAAAATAGTGGTTTCAGGGAAAAATAATTTACTCAATAATGGCCCCTTAATTGTTGTAGCAAATCACCCCAATACTTTTATGGATCCATTTATTATTGCTTCTATAATGAAACAACAAATTGGTTTTTTAGGAAATGCAGGTATATTTTATAATTCATTCTTTGCACGAATATTAAGCTACTTTCATGTAATTCCTGTTTTTAGAAAAAAAGACATTAAGCCCGGTTTAAAACCAGACAACAACCAGTCTTTCTCAAAATGCCATGAGTATTTAAACAAAAAAGGAACAATTCTTATCTTCCCTGAAGGCAATAGTTATTATGAACTTAAACTTCGCGAAATCAAGACAGGAACAGCTAGAATTGCACTTAGCTACCTATCTTTAAAAAACCTTGATAAAAACTTAAAAATACTACCCATTTCCTTGGATTATTCAGACGCTATTCAATTTAGGAGTATGGTATCCGTAACAATTAGCGAACCTATTTTATTAGAAACTTATGTACAAGCTTATTCAGAAGATGAGCATAAAGGCGTTTTAAAACTTACAGATACTATTCGTCAAAAACTAGAAAAATACATTCCAACCACTGCTAACAAAGAGCAGGAACAATTTTTACTTAAAAGTCATAAATTTTATACGACTTTTAATGACCCTGAAGCCGGTTTACATTTAAACCCAAAACAATCATTAGCCTCACGAGCACAAATTTCAAAATCCCTTAAATTACTAAAGGGAAACAACGATAAGCTTTATACCGATACTGAAATGAAAGTTCATCTTTTTTTTGAACTTCTAGATGCCGAAAATTTAACGCCAGGTTTTTTTACAGATCGTTTTCTTACTAAAAACAGCAGTTTTGTTTTTATAAATTATTTGGGGAAATTCTTACTACTGGCTCCAATTTATCTATATGGTCTAATTTCTAATTATATTCCATACATGCTACCTTCCGTTATTTTCAAAACTTTAAAACTCGATATTGAATATAAAACGCCCACTCAAATGATCATTGGTCTTTTTATATTTCCTTTATTTTATTGGCTAGAAATAACCCTAATCGGAAACTATCTAAACATGGAGTTGTGGAATTCATGGTTCGTTGCATTCACCTTTGTAATTTCAGGTTATATAGCCATGTATTATTGGACTGAACTCAAAAGGTTTATACGCGTTTTTCATTTTTACATATTCATGAAACCTGATAAAAAAGCAAGAATCTTAAAATTAAGAGATGAAATTTTGACAAACATAGCAATTGCTAAAGCTAATTTGAAGCCATAAGTTTTGCTTCATTCATAATTTCATCTATACACATTTTCAAAAGTTAAGTATTTAACTTAAGTCCTTTTTTATTTTGTATGAGGAATTGCGTGAGAGCTGATTTATTATATTACTAAAAAATGAATAGCCTAAAATTAACCTTTCGTTCATTTATGACCATTTGAATGTATGATTTTTATAATAATCCTTCACTGAGCAATTGTTGAAATTAGTTCACTTTTTGATGGTAATCTATAGGTTTTTCTTAAAGAATTCAGCGTAAAAAATTATTAAAATAAACTAACCTTCATTGAAAATGTAGTATCAACTATTCTTTATTTAAATTTTAGTTCCCAGGAAACCCCTAGTGAGTAAATCCAAAAGAAATTCCCTTGATCAAAAGTAATTTCTTGATGTGTAATTCCGGCCTGAGCTCCCCAAGCATTTTGGTTGTTTTCTGATGTAAAATAATAGCCAAACTTCAATTTTTGAGATTCAAAATTCACTCTTTCATTTTCAATAACCCCCTCATTAAATTGTTCGTATTCATCTGGAGAATAACCCATTCCTGCTGAAATTCCAAAATAATTATCGGCGTCGCTTCGGTACAATCTATAGGTTAGTGTTCCCGAAATACTAGAACCATCATCTCCTGGTGTAACATAAGGTCTCAGAGAAAAATAACTGTTTCCGGTATACCAACCTACCGAGCCAGTAAAAATATTTGTGGTTGAACTATATTTTAAAGTTCTAATCCCTAAAGAAGCTTCAAAACTATGAGGCAATGATTTGTATAATTCTGCTCCAAATCTAAATTTCGGAAAAAGATAGGAATCTGAAAATCCAAAATTTAAATAAGCATATAAACCTTTCATTATTCTTGGATACATATCAACTTCAAACTGAAAACCATTATCTTGAAACCTTCTGTTAAAATTTACTTTCGCAATAATGCTTCCAAATTTTGTTGCCCTACTATAATTTAAGGTATAATACTGCATAGGGTCAAATACTTCCGAATATAAATCTATATTATAATTAATTCCAATTGAATTAAATCTCAGTTTTTGGGTTAAACTCTCCTTATATTCAATAGCTTTCTGGTTGTTTGGGTTGCTTACCAAAAGAGCATCTAGGGTAATTAATGCTTCATTTGGGTTTTTTGAATTTGCTTCAGCTCTGGCTTTTAACAACAAAATCTCTTCATTATTTGGAAAATAAGTTATTGCTTCTTCTGACATTTTTAAAGCAGAAAAAGGAACTTCAGCCCATAATTCATTATTTATTGCGGCCACCCAGGTAGTTTGCCTATCTGAATCATTTTGCAAAACATATTTAAATTCTTTTCGTGCACCTTCATAATTTCCATCCCAAGAATAGGTACTCGCTAAAAAATCGCGAATATCAAGGTAATTGGGATATTTTTTCAGCAACATTATCAAAGAATCCTGAGCTTGTTTCCTGTTTCCATCAAAAGCCAATTTTCTGGCTGCTTCAAAGGTAATATCCGGATCACCATTAAACTCCTTTTCTTGTGAAAATCCTTGAAAATGCATTGTTACTATGCATACAAAAACTATTTGAGTTAAAAATTTCATATTAATTCAGGGTTTGTTTAAACGTCTTATAATCGGCATTTTGCGGGTTTATTTCAATCAAACTATCCATAAGCATGTTGGCCTTATTTAAATTTTGCAATCGCGCATATGCTTTGGCCAATTTAAAACTCAAATCACTATTTTCTATATCATTTTGAAACGCTTTTTTTGCAATCTCAATTGATTTTTCATCTTGGTTAGACCACCAATATAAATCCATTAAAGCCAAATAACAATCGTAATAATAAGGTACTCGTTTAATTACACTTAGCAACTCTAACTCGGCTTCCTTATATTTTCCTTCCCAAGCTAATGTTCTTCCTTTTAAGGTACGCGCATCGGCGTGGTTAGGGTATTCGTTTAAAATATAATCGCAAAGTAATTGTGCCTTTTTAAAATCTTTATTAAAAGCCGTTTCTCGCGCCACTGAAAAAATTTGGTCAAACGATAATCCCTTGGTTGCAATTTCAATTATTTTTAATTCTTCTTCTGTAAATTCCAGACCCGGATTCATATAAATATTATGCTCTTCAGGATAAATCTTGTTTTTAGTTGTTGTATAATTATTTAATTTTTTAAACATTTTTAAGGAATCAACAATTGTATGCTCCAGCTCCTGTTCCACAACTTTAATTATTCCAAAATTCTCATTTATTTTATATAAACTACCATCTGAATACAAATAATCTTCATATATATAATCGTTGATATTTCCTTTGTATCTCATCAAAGGAATCTTATGCATATTTCTGAATTGCTTAGCGGTGTCTAATCCTGAACTAATCCAAGGGACATTGTCTAATTTTATGAAATGATATTTATTCATTAATAGCGCTAATAAACTAGGTGTAACATCAAAATGAGAAGAAACAGATTTAAATTTTTCAGTCTTATTTAGCAAAGGGCTATAAATTAAAAAAGGAACATGAAACCTACACAATCGATCTTTTTGAACTATTGGAATTAGCCTATGATCTCCCGTAATTACAAAAATAGTATTCTCATAATCTGGTCTTTTTTTGTATTCTGTGATAAAGTTTTTAATAGCATTATCAGTATACAATAAGCTTGCAAAAATTTCGGAATGTGTTTTAATTTCTTCACTTAAATCTGAACCCACCTTTTTTACATTCAAAATACTGTCAACTTTTGACAAATACATGTCTTTATTCGGAAAAGAAAAAGGTTCATGATTAGAAATAGTCATAATTATATCTAACCTAGGTCCTTCTTTTTTATTTAAAACAGAAAGTGTTTTTTTGAATATTTCCTCATCTGGATATCCCCAAGAAAATCCGCCCTCATTTTCAGCGGTTTTTGTATATCCTTCCCCAAATTTATCTTCATCAATTACCTCATCAATACCATTAAATTCTAAAAAATTAATTTTCCTATCGAAGCTGGATTTATCACCAGAATAAAATGATGTTGTGTAGCCATTCGCTTTTAAAATGCTTGGTAAAGTTATGTGCGAAGGAATTTTTTGCTGCTCTAAAAAGCCTTGTTCACCAAAAGGTAATGACCCTAAAATTGAAGGTAAAACGCCAAAAGTTCTTCCTGTTGTGCTCACAAAATTCTCCCAATACAAACCTTCATCAATTAATGAATCAAAATAAGGGGTAAAACCTCCATATTCATTATTACCAACAAACTCAGCTCCCAACCCTTCAACAATTACAAATACAATTGTAGGTTTTTGTTCCGTTAAATTAAAAAATGGTTCTAATACATTTTCAGTTTTTGTTATTGGTTTTAAAAATGGAAATTCTCCTAAACCTGATACATCTATAGCATTCAATTCATATTGCTCTTTCTGGAATCTTAGGACATCAGAAACGAGAAAATTCAATTTATTTTGAAACTCACTTTCAGAAGTTTCATAAAACACCAATTTCCCTGCACCAAACAACAATATACTTATAACTGAAAGCGCAATTAATGATCTTTCAGAAAAGGTTTTTTGAAATAATAATAATGAAGCAAAAAATACAGCCGAAAATATAATATATGGCACAAAATAGCCCACTGAAAAAGTTACTGATGAAGAAACCGTGGTTGTAATATCATCATAAGAATACCCTAATAAATCTGCTCCTAAATTTAAAAATGTGGTTAAACTGTATTGAACTAGTGAAAATTGTCCAATAACAATAATTATAAATAAAACCTGAATAAAAATGTTTCCTGATTTTTTATTAAATAAATTGATAAAAATATATATTGGAAAAAGTATGAGACCAATAATTAAACCAGTCCAATAATCATTCACCAATTTATAAATAATAGTAGAAAAAACGCTTGGGATTTTAATTCCTTTTGCACTTATTAAATAAACTTCAAATAAACTTATAAGCCAAAAAGATGCAATTAAAGCTAAAATTAAATAACCATATTTATAAATTTCTTTAAGTTGAATATTCACTTTCATAACTATACAAACCAATTATTTTTACAAAATTTAAGTTTTGGACAATCCTTTTCTTGTCATTTCTCCCCATTTCAACTTTTTGTTAAAATAGTAATCTATATTACCTCTAATTGCAGCATACAAAATAAAAGGATGCAACACAAAAGGCTCAAGCAGTGTTACGAACAACAATTTAAATCCTGTACCTTTTTTTTTGTATTGATGAAAGGAAAACTCTTCAGAAAATATTGCAATAATGGTAAATGTAACTGAAAATAAATAAGCCAATAAAAAAAAGGCAAATGCATAATCCCATTTAACATTTTGAAGCGCAATTAAAATTAAAAAATAAAGAATTCCAATTACTTCAATAACGGGCGCTAATCTTTCATAAAAAAACCAATACGGATAACTTAACATTCCTAAAAGTTTGTATTTGGGATTAAAGCCAATTTTACGATGTAGTTTAAGCACCTCAATGGTACCTCTTGTCCATCTGTTTCGTTGAGAAATTAAAATTTTATAGTTATCTGGAGCTTCTGTCCAACAAAGCGGATCGGGAATGTATGCTACTTTATATTTCTCTCCTTTCTCTTCCATATACCTCCTCATTCTTACGATAATCTCCATATCTTCACCTACCGTATTGGTATCATATCCGCCTACTTCCAATGCTATTTTTTTATCAAAAACACCAAAAGCGCCAGAAATTACCAACAAACCATTTAACCTGCTCCAAGCCATTCTACCTAATAAAAACGACCTTAAATATTCTAAAATTTGTGCAACCTCAATAAATTTACTTGGTAAATTAACATCCATTAATTTTCCTTCTTTTATGATACAAGAATTGGCAATTCTAATAACACCTCCAGAAGCAATTACTTTTAAATCTGTGACTTCTAAAAAGGGCTTAATCATTTTTTGAAGCGCATCTTCTAGCAATAAACAATCTACATCTATACAAGCAACATAGTCACTTTTACTTATATTTAAACCACAATTTAAGGCGTCGGCTTTTCCTCCGTTTTGTTTATCAACTACAATTAATTTTTCGAATGCCGGGTTGGTAGATTTAAAAACACCTCTACGAAGTGGTTTTGTTTTTACCTGATTGTTAATAAGATAATTTACTTCAATTAAATCATACGCCTCAATCAATTTCTCTAAGCTATCATCTTTACTCCCATCATTCACTATAATGACATCATAATTTACATAATGACTTGATAATAAAGAACGAACATTTTCTATAATATTTAAACTTTCATTATAAGCTGGTGCAATAATTGAAATAGATGGAGAAACTGTTGAAGAAAGTATTTCACTATAATTCACAAAACTATTTCTTTTTAAATATTCTCTGGTTTCAATTGACGAAATAACTGCTAAAAACATATAAGAAACTACGACCGTAAAAGCATATATAAAGAACAAAAGATGTATTATCAGTAGAATTATTCTTACGGTACTGCTATCCATAATTAATTGGTTTCTATAAATTTAACAATCTCAACAACTTGTACATCTGTTGCTTCTAATTTTACTTCATTAAATTTCTCCACGTTTATAGCTTTTAAAATTTTTAACACAGATAGTTTTATTTCAAAATTATGATGTGCAACATTTTCTAAAATAAAAGCTTCATCTTCTTTATCTGCTATTGTTTCTAACAATTTAAAAAACTCAATTTGTTCTTCTAAACTGCTATTGATAAAGTTTGGTTTTAAAAAATGTTTAGATTCAGTATCTTGAAAGTAATTTAATACTTGTATTGTATCTATTCTTATTTCTTTATTTTCATGAGACAACAATTTAAATAATATATTTTTTACATCAAACTGATTGTAAATTTTAGCTAATTTTAAAGAAAATTGAACTACCGAATTGTTTTTAGACTGTAACCAAGGCGTAATATTTGGTATTTCCTGATTGTCAAATTTTTGAAGAATTTCTAATAATTGAATTTGAGCCCATTCTGATAAAGGTGTTTCTAACTTATCTAAAAAAGATAACCCTTTAAACTGAAATAAACTAACTAAATATAATTGTGCTTCATTTCTAACTTCTCGGTTAGGATGCTTCACATATTTTACTATTTCATTGTGCGCTTCTTTTACTTCAAATTGGGTAAGTTCTTTAATTCCTGAAGCGATAACATCCCATTTTCTAGCCTTTAATTTGTATAGTGCGTGATTTACAAGCCCTGTTTCAAAATAAAATTTTTGAATTGCGTGTGCCATAATAATATTACGTTTAAACTTATCTGTAACACAAATTTTCATTTTATTGATCAGCGCTCGCTGCACTTCGCTAATTTCATTTTCATCATCGCCAGCATATAAATAATTAATTAAATTTTCTTCATATTCCTTTTGATATTTCATTAGTATTTTTTCATTTCCCCTTAAATGACTTCTTAAAAATTTCAAATAACCTATAAGTGCTAAAATAACTACAAATAAAACACCGCTAATGAACCAAACAACTTTAACAAGTGTTGGTAATTGCCAAAAGTACTCGGTATAATATTGTAAATCATTCATATAACATTTTACAGTATCAAAATTTTAAATTAAAAACTCAGTAATCTTTTTACTCTAATTACCAATTCATTAGGACTAAAAGGCTTTCCCATAAAATCATTTGCTCCTAAATTAAAAGCTTTTAAAACCATTTCTTCTTGCCCAGCAGCTGAGAAAACAATGATAGGGATTTGCATTTTCAATTTATTTCGAACATGACTTATAACCTCTAATCCGCTAATATAAGGCATCATTATATCTGACAAAATTAAATGTGGATTATGTGCCTCAATTAATTCAATGGCTTTTTTTCCGTCTTCAGCTATTAATAGCTCATACCCTTCTTTTTCTAATCTAAATTTTAATAAAAGAGCTAATGTTGAATTATCTTCGGCTAAAACTATTTTTTTTAAATTACTCATTTCTTAGTGTTTTTAACGTTGTTAATAATTCAGTTTTTACATTTTTAAGAATTTCTTTACAAGAATTTATGAGGTCATCAATTTCATCTAATTTAACTTTATTGCGAAATCTATTGGTTAATTCATGGATAATAGGTTCAAGTTTTGAAATTCCAAACATACTTATGCTTGGCTTTATTTTATGAGTTGCTCCATATAATAAATCCCAGTTTTCATCTTCCAACCCTAAATCCAAAACAATTAAAAAATCATCTAAATCATTTAAAAATTGCGTTATTAACAATTTTAATATTGCACTTTCATTTAGTGATTCCTCTTTTAAATATTTAAGATCCGTATATTTTTCTTCATCCAATAGTTCATTTTTTTCTTCAACTATTTCCACCTCATTTTCAACAATATTGTTTCTAGACCCACTATACTTGACTAATAATGAAAATAAATCGTTTGTTTTAAATGGCTTAAAAATATAATCGTTCATACCAACATCTAACGCCCTCTGAATATCAGTTTTTGAAGTATAAGCCGTCATTGCTATTATTGGAATTTGAGAAGTTTTTTTAGAAAGATCATTTTTAATGATTTTTGTAGCCTCATAACCGTCCATTACTGGCATTTGAATATCCATTAAAATAATATCATACCTATTGTGCTGAACCTTTTTAACACCTTCAATTCCATTATTAGCAATAGCAACTGTACAACCCCATCTTTCTAACCTTGTTTTTGCTAATATTTGATTTGTTTTATTATCCTCAACTAATAAAATTTTTAGCCCAAGTTGTTTTTCTTTGGATGTTCTCTTTTCTATTTCTGCTAAAGAAATAACCGTTTCATCTATTTTAAATGGTAGATTTAAATTAAAAACACTTCCTTGTCCAAACTTACTTTTAACACTGATATCTCCATTTAAAAGTTTTACCAATTTTTTTACAATGGCCAATCCTAAGCCTGTTCCCCCATAAATTCGAGATGTATCGCTTTTTGCCTGTGTAAAAGCACCAAAAACTGTGTTTATTTTATTGGAAACTATTCCAATTCCTGTATCGGATATTTCAAAATCAATATTTGCACTCTTTAGCGCTTGTTCAACTTTTTTTACCGTAACAGTAACCGAGCCTTCATTTGTAAATTTAATGGCATTTCCAATTAAATTTAACAAAATTTGGCTGAGTCTGGTTGGGTCACCAATAACTTGTATGGGTGTATTTGGGTTGACAATTAGATTTAAAGAAATGCCTTTTTCATCGGCTCTTATTTTCATTAACTTCACTATCTCGTAAATATTTTTATGAAGATTGAATGAAATATTTTCGATTTCCAGTTTATTTGAATCTAATTTCGCAAGATCCAGCACATTGCTTATCAGGGAATTCAAAATTTCACCAGAATTTTTCATGGTTTCCAAATGTTCTCTTTGCTCTGCACTTAGTTCTGTTTCTAAAAGTAAATCTGTAAAACCTATAACGGCGTTTAGTGGCGTTCTAATTTCATGACTCATATTTGCCAAAAACTCATCTTTAACTTTTAATGACTTTTCTG
>Ga0316188_10000766_pt1 | contig 14615 bp, 13 predicted proteins | sample Phiworburrow1_MG_FD_204933 | JGI IMG/M metagenome (GOLD analysis project Ga0316188, IMG submission 204933) | Coastal sediment microbial communities from Maine, United States - Phippsburg worm burrow 1 | ecosystem: Environmental > Aquatic > Marine > Coastal > Sediment | place: USA: Maine...
TCACCTTGTAGAGGGCGTCATACGACGCCAGCCGTTCGTCGGTGAGGCTGAAGTGGTGGGGCGTCGCCTCGGCAGTGATCGGCAATCCGTCGGCCTTTGCCTGACGCACCAGCTCGACGCTCTTCGCGGTCGACAGGTGCAGGAAGTGCATCGGCACACCGGTGAGCCGAACCAGTTCGATGTCGCGGTGCAGCATCAGCTCCTCAGCGATCGACGGCCATCCCGGCAGACCCAGGCGGCTGCAGCAGTCGCCCTCGTGCATCACCGCACCCGCCGTGAGGCGTTCGACCTCACAGTGCTGCGCCAGCGTGATCCCGAGGCCATCGGCATACTCCAGCGCTCGCCGCATCAGCAGCGGGTCCTGGACGCCGTTGCCGTCGTCGGTGAACAGCTTCACGCCGGCACCGGCCAGTTCGGCGAACGGGGTGAGGGTCTCCCCTGCCCGGCCGACGGTGATCGATCCGGACGGCAGCACCTCGCACAGCCCGGCGCGCTCACCCTGACTCCGCACGAACTCGACCACCTCGACGCTGTCCTGCGTGGGGTCGGTGTTCGGCATCGCGACGACTGCGGTGTATCCGCCGAGCGCCGCCGCCCGGCTGCCGGTCTCGATCGTCTCGGCCTCCTCGCGTCCCGGCTCGCGCAGATGGACGTGCAGATCGACGAACCCCGGACTCACCACGAGCCCTGCAGCCTCGATGACCTGATCGTGATCGCCTGGTTCGAGCGCGGTGCCGACCTCGGCCACGCGTGCGTCGACCACCCTGATGTCGCCGATTCGTTCGCCGTCTCGGTCGATGATGCGGCCGCCGGTGATCAACAGGCTCATTCGGTGGATCCTTCCGTCGTGACGTCGATGGCGGCGTCCGTGGTGGGTGCGATCGGCCCGCCCGACCCGAGCAGATCGAAGAGCACCGCCATACGCACGGCGATGCCGTTGGTCACCTGCTGCGTGATCACGGCGCCCGGCAGTTCGGCGGGATCGACGGCGATCTCGACGCCGCGGTTCATCGGCCCCGGGTGCATCACGAGCGTCTGCGGGCCGAGCATCGCCGCGCGCTGCGGGGTCAGACCGAAGCGCGTCGTGTACTCGCGCAGGCTCGGCACGAGCGCCTCGTTCATGCGCTCCTGCTGCATCCGAAGGAGATAGAGCACGTCGATGTCGCCGATCACGTCATCGAGCCGATCGGTCACCGCGTCGGCGAACCGGTCACCGACATCGGGCGGCAGCAACGTGCGTGGCGCGACGACCGTGACGTGGGCGCCCAGCATCCGGAATGCCTGCACCGTGCTGCGAGCGACACGGCTGTGTTTGACGTCGCCGACGATCGCCATCCGCAGCCCGTCGAAGCCGCCCGTCCTCGAGAGCGCGGTGCGCACCGTATAGGCATCGAGCAGCGCCTGGGTCGGGTGCGCGTGCCAACCGTCGCCGGCGTTGATGACACTCGCCTGCGTCCATCCGGCGATCAGTTGCGGAGCGCCGCTCGACTTGTGGCGCACGACGAACGCATCGACACCCATCGCGGCGATCGTCTCGATCGTGTCGCGCAGACTCTCACCCTTGTTGATGCTCGACTGCGATGCGGCGAACGTCATCGTGTCGGCCGACAACCGCTTGGCAGCGGTCTCGAAACTCAGCCGCGTGCGCGTGGAGTCCTCGAAGAACACGTTGCACACCGTCTTGCCGCGCAGCGCCGGCACCTTCGGATTCGGGCGGCGGTTCACCTCGGCCATGTGATCGGCGAGGTCGAGCACTCTCATGATGCCGGAGGTCCCCAGATCGTCGATGGTCAACAGCGATCGGGTGCTCACGAGATCACCACGCCTTCGGCGGTCGCCGAGACGTCCTCGCCCGTGCTCGTCGGCAGGTTCTTGCCGACGAAGTCGGGCCGGATCGGCAGTTCGCGATGCCCCCGGTCGACGAGCACGGCCAGCTGCACCGCACGCGGTCGGCCGTAGTCCGCGAGCGCATCGAGCGCCGCTCGAACAGTCCGACCGGTGAACAACACGTCGTCGACCAGTACGGCGGTCACCCCATCGACGTCGAAGTTGAGGTCGCTGACCGCTCCCGGAGCGACAGGCCGCAGGCCGATGTCGTCGCGGTACAGACTCGCATCGAGCGACCCGACCGGAACCGGCGTGTCGATACGGGCGATCTCCTCGGCGAGCGATGCGGCGAGCCACACGCCCCCGTGTTGGATGCCGACGAGGACCACGCCGTCGACGCCACGGTTGCGTTCGATGATCTCGTGGGCCATCCGGGTGACGGCACGACGGACGTCATCGGGGCCCAGCACTTGCTTGGCAGCAACCATTTCCACTCCTCCGTGCGAGCCTCACGGGACCCGCTTCACGGTGAGCCCGAACGTAGCAGCAACTACGGTGAGCGCATGCATGAACTCGTCATCCGTGGGGGATTTCTCGTCGACGGCACCGGTCGGCCGGGCCGGATCGCCGATGTCGCTGTCGACGACGGCCTGATCACCGCCGTGGTCGACGCCGACTCGGGCGACGACATCGGTCCCGCGGTTCGAGTCGTCGACGCTACGGGCAGGCTCGTCACACCCGGCTGGGTCGACATCCACACGCACTACGACGGCCAGGCGTCGTGGGATCCGTTCCTGACACCGTCGTCGTGGCACGGAGTCACCACCGTCGTGATGGGCAACTGCGGGGTCGGTTTCGCTCCGGCCGCACCCGACCGTCACGAGTGGCTGATCGAACTGATGGAAGGCGTCGAAGACATCCCGGGTTCGGCGTTGACCGAGGGGATCACGTGGGACTGGGAATCGTTCGAGGACTATCTCGACGCGCTCGACAGCCGCAGTTATGTGATCGACATCGGCGCGCAGGTGGCCCACGGGCCGGTGCGTGGCTACGTGATGGGTGACCGTGGCGCCGCGAACGAGCCGGCCAACGCCGACGACATCGCCGCCATGGCCGACATCGTCGAACGCGGACTGCGCGCGGGCGCGCTCGGGTTCTCGACGTCGCGTACGCCGATCCACAAGTCGAAGTCCGGCGAACTCGTCCCCGGCACCCACGCGACGAGCGATGAGCTCTTCGGCATCGCCGACGCGCTCGCACGTGCCGGCCACGGCGTGTTCCAGTTCGCGCCCGACCATGCCCTCGTGCCCCGAGACGAGTGGCCGTGGATGAAGGAGCTCGCCCGCCGCACGGGACGCACCGTCAGCGTGAACCTCAACCAACCCGATGACGCGCCTGATCTGTGGCGCGAGGTGCTCGCACTGCTCGACGCGGCCCGGGCCGAAGGGCTGCCGATCGTCGCCCAGGTCGCCGGTCGGGTCGTCGGCCTGCTGATGTGCCTCGAGGGAAGCTTCAATCCCCTCGCGTTCCATCCGGCCTATGCGCCGATCGCCGGGCTGCCGCTCGCAGATCGCGCGGCTGCGCTCAGCGATCCCGAGCTGCGTGCGCAGTTCGCCTCGGCACCGGCCGAGGGCGGCGAGCTGTACCAGATGCTCGTGCTCGACCGGCTCGACAAGTTCTGGGCGGTCGAGGACGGCGACATCGACTACGAACCATCGGCGGACGACTCGCTGGCCGCGACTGCCGAACGCACCGGTCGGCCGGCGACCGACCTGATGATCGATCAGTTGGCCGCCAACGACGGCAACGGCATCGTGCTCACGCCGTTCTTCAACTACGCCTACGGCGACCTGTCGTTCACCTACGAAGCACATCTGCATCCGGGCACCCGGATGGGGCTCGCCGACGCCGGCGCACACTGTGGCGTCGTGTGCGACGGTGGCACGCCGACGTTCATGCTGACGCACTGGACCCGTGACCGCACGCGGGGGCCGAAGCTGCCGTTGGAGCACGTGATCCACCGCCAGACCCGCGAGACCGCCGAGCTGTACGGGCTCACGGACCGCGGTGCCGTGATTGCCGGCCTGCGCGCCGACCTGAACGTGATCGACTACGACCACCTCACGTTCGGTGCTGCACGCATGGCGCACGATCTCCCCGCCGGTGCCCGCCGATTGGTGCAGAAGGCCAAGGGGTACGACGCGACGTTCGTCGCCGGCGTCCAGATCGTCGACCACGACGAGTTCACCGGCGAACTCCCCGGACGCCTCGTCCGCGGCCCGCGCTGAGGCGCTACGGCAGAGGCGGGGGTGGCGTCTCGATCGTGCCGCCGGCGTTGGCGCGCAGCGCGTTGACGTCGAAGTCGGACGCCGGATACTTGACGATCCGATAACTGGCGCCGTACGGGTCGCGGGCGATCGACAACATGAGCTGATTCGAGGCGTCGAACTCCTGGAACATCGGTTGCAGACCACCCCAATTGACGAGCACCGAACCATCCGCGCCCAGCCGCGCGCTGCCGAGCGCACCGCTCTGCTGACCGGCCGGGTTGCGGATCTCACGAACGAGCGTGGCGGTCAGCGCCGTGGTGTCGATCTGGTAGATCGCGACCCTCGCGCTCTGACCGACCATGCCGGTCCGATTGTCGTGGACGATCAGCAGATCACCCTGCAACCGGGCGTCGTGCTGCCGTCTCGGCCCACCCCACGGATCGTTCAGGATCCTCAACCGGGGCGCTCCACCCGAGTTGGCGATGTATCCAGGATCGGTTGGATCACTCGGGAGACTCCCCAGGATCCACTCGACCTCCTTGGTCGCACGGTCGATCCGGAACACGGCGTCGAGGTGCCGCGCCGAGGCGATGTAGTCGCCATCGTCGAGACGCTGCGCAGAGTTCATGTGGACGAGGTCGACCTCGCCGCCGTTGGCGGGCACGTACTTGCCGAAGCGCTGGACGAACGTCGTCTCGCCGATGCCGAAGTGGGGTCGACCGTTCTGGGCGAGGTCATCGGTGTGCCACTCCCAGGCCCCCAGGTTCCCGGCGGCGTCGAACTCGACGATCGCGCCGTCGACCACGGCATCGTCGACGAAACCTCCACCGGGAAGGTCGCTCGTGTCGACACCGTCGCGGAACGGATACGAGACGATCGCCCACCCTCCGTCGGGCAACTGCACCACGTCGTGGTGGTCGACGGGGTGCACCGTGGCATCGTCGGTCCGCCAGACACCCTCGTTCGTGCCGTCGAGGTTGGTGACCCAATGGCCGAGGTTCTCGGACGTCGTGCCGAAGTACAGCGTCTGCGTCGACGACAGCAACGTGCCGTCAGGGCGCCGTTGGAGGTTGACGAGCACCTCACTCGACTGCTTGTACCAGACCGGAGCGCCGCGCTGATCGAAGATGACGCTGAAGAAGCCCGGCTCCGGGTTCGAGCCCTGCCCGAACGTCGTGAGATACCAGCCCGGCGCGGGAGATCCCGGTCGATCGATGGCCAGTCGCGGGAAATTCGACGGCAGACAACGGAACCAGTACTTGGCCACCACCGCGCCGCGAGCGACCTCGACGGGGATCAGGTCATCGGCCGTCGCCGAGAGCGTCACCGTGCCTGCGCGGACCGGGACGCCGCGCACCTTCACCGTCGCGAACGGGAGCGGTACCACGTCGAGCGTCAGCCGGTTCGTGCCCGCCGCGCACACGAGCGCATAGTCCGCGCCCGCGGGTTCGAAGCGCGGGTAGGCCACCGTCGTGCCGAACGAGAGACGTTCGACGAGCGAACCCTGCGCCGCGACCATCACCGCGAACAGATCGACCACGATGTCCGCCTGATTCGACGTGTAGATGCAGATCTTGCGGGACGCATCGAGGTCGACGCTCACGAGGTTCGTTGCCGACAACACAGCACCGAAGTTCACCGACGACGATTCCGGCACGCTGCCATCGGCGCGGCAGGCGAAGACCCGGACGTTGCCGAGACCAGCGCCATTGGTGGCCACGACGTTGACGAGGACCGACGTCGCCCGGTCGGCGACCGCACCCGTAGCGACCGGGTCGATCGATCGTGTGACACCGCCGGGGAACGGCGTGCTCCAACCGCCTGTCCCGTTGCGGGTGTCCATCAAGCGCTCGCCGGCCTGGGGTCTGAGCTCCGACGCCGGGCCGAACGGTGAAGCCGGCGCGTAGTAGCCCGTGAGGTCGATCACGAAATGGGTGTCGATGTTGGACGTGACGCAGAGCTGTCCGGCTGCTGCACCACTGCGTCCGAGCCCCACGATGGCGGCGACCGCCCGGTTCTCACCGGCCAACACGTTCAGGTTCGACGACTTCGGTGGGGCGTTCCCGCACGGGAAGACCGCGAGCCACCCCCGCTGTGTTGACTCCGTGGCGGTGAGGTTGATCACTGCGGCGGTCGCATCGGCCGGGACGAACCTGCCGCCGATCGGGACGTTCTGGACAGCGCCGGCCGGGAGCCTGATCGGCAGTTCCCTGCGACTGTCGTAGGCCCGGACGGGATCGATCGATCGGAACCGGTCGGGCCCCGCCGACCACCAACCGGACAGATCGATCACGACGTCGGCGTCGCGCTGGCTGTACACGCACACGCGTCGAGACGCGTCGAGCAGCGCCACCACGAAGTTCGGTGTTGCCATCCCGGCACGGGAGTTCAGGTTCGACGTCTCCGGTCGGCCACTCGCACATGGGAACACGGTGAAGAACCCGCGCGTGTCCGACACCGCCGTGAGCGAGATGCCGACGGCCTGTGCCCCCGACGGGATCGGTGCCTGTGTCAGGTCGAGCTCGAGCGTGCAGCCCTGCCCGACCCGCTGGGACAGACCTCCCGTGCCGTCTCGGGTGTCGACCAGGCGCACCGGATTGATCGCCTGGTAGCTCGGCAGTTCGACGTCGATCGGCACGCCTGTCAGCGGGTGGTCCGCGCACGAGGACGTCGCGAGCGGCGGCGCCGCGGACACGGTCGACACGGGCACGAAGCCGGCCGCAGAGACGACGAGCGCCACGAGCAACACTCGACCTGCGACCTTCATGCCGGGCAAGGCTAACGATCAGCCGACGAGTGGAGCGGTCGGGTCACCTTCACGGCGGAAGCGCGACGTCGTGATTGCGGCGGTACAGCACCCAGATCTCGTTGCGCGCCACCTCGTCGAAGGCGTCCGCGATCGCCAGCCAGTCGATGGTGAGCTGTTCGTCCTGAGCAACCGGAATCATCACGTAGTCGACGCGCTCGGCGCGGTCGTCCAGCCGGGTTCCCTCGAGCGACGTGCCCGGGCCGTACAGCGTGACCCGAAACGGCACGGGGAACTGGTAGATCTCGCCGCGATGGGCGAGGTGGGGTGTCAATCGGTAGTTCGCGGACACCGTCGCGTCGGCAGGAATGTCGGCGAGCAGCTCGCGAGCCGCCACGGCGAATGCGTTGCCGCGGTGGCCGTACCACGAGTCGGTGCGACCGAGCGGCGACGGCGCCCACAGGATCGCGGTCGTGATCGACGCAACGGCCAGCACCCCCATCGCCACGTGACGCGTGGGCACGGTGATCCGGCGACCGCGCACCGACACCACGTGCTCGCGCATCGCGCCGACTGCGTACACCGTCCCGATCGCCAACGCCGGCACGGCCACCAGGCTGTAGTGGTAGGCGATCTGGTACTGGTAGCCGAACGTGCTCAGCACGTTGGTGAACAACACCAGTGCGCTGATCATGGCGACGTCCGGGAGGCGCACGAACAACCAGGCGAATGGCGCCGTCATCTGCACCAGGTACCACGGCCGACCGTCGCTGCGCAGGTGTCGAACGAGCGCCGTCGGATTGGTGATCGCGGTGTCGATCACACCGCGGGGCCCGCCGAACGGGATCCGCCATCCGTTGCGGGTGGGCACACCGATCAGGCTGCGCATCACGAGCAGCATCGCCATCGCCATGAACGCGACACTCCCGAGCACGGTGAGCAGTCCGATGCGCCGATCCCGGCGGAGCGCGACCCACACGCCGAGCGGGACGATCACGAGCGAGACGTCCTCCTTGACCAGCAGCGACAGCACGACGAACACGGCGTACATCCGCCATCGACGTTCGAGCGCGGCGTAGATCGCACACCCGACGAAGACCCCCAGGAAGGCGTCCGGGTGGAAGTTCTCGAGGTTCGTCCACCCGACGGCGGGATGCAGCAGATAGGTGCCTGCGCCGATCAACGCCAACCACTCGGAACCAAGTCGCCGCCGACCGTACAGGAAGATCGGAACGGCGCCGGCGGCGATCGCCGCCGACTGCGCGGTGAACATGATCCAGGCGCCGGGGGCGATCCAGTACAGCGGCACCAGGAACACCAGCACGAACGAGGTGTGGTCGCCGAACAGGTTCCGGCCCATCAGCGTCACGAACGGAGCACGAAAACGCGACAGCAGCCACATCCCCTGGTCGTAGAGTGCCGAGTCGTACGTCGCCGTTCCGAGCGCGTGGTGCACGTCGAGCGAACGCGCCGTGAAGTACCACGTCCAACCGACGACTGCAGCGGCGAGCAGGACCTGGGGGGCGCTCGGTGCCGGTATCCGGTGCCACAACGGCCCGGCGGCCACCGGCTGGTCGAGTGGCCCCTCGGTGGTCGAGTCGAGTGCCGTCGACGTGGGCATCGACCTACTGTCGCAGGTCGTCGACCAGCGCGGAGAGCACCCCGTTGACGAACCGACCGCTGTCGTCGGTCGAGAAGCGCTTCGCCAGCTCGACCGCCTCGTCGATCGCCACTGCCACCGGGACATCGGGGCGATGCGCCAGCTCGAACGCGCCGAGCCGGAGGATGTTGAGGTCGAGCACCGGCATGCGCACCAGGGTCCACCCCTTGGCACGCGCGGCGATCGCCGCGTCGAGCTGTTCGACGTGCTCGCCGACGCCGACGACGAGCAGGGTCGTCAGCGCGTCCGGTTCGAGAACCTGCACCGCGAGCGCATCGACGGGCGCGATGCCCTTCGAGTACGCCTCGTACAGCAGGTAGAGGGCGCGCTCGCGCGCGTCGGAGCGGTCATCGGGACGTGGCATCGATGCCATGGTGGTGCGGTCCGTTCGACCGGTCAGACCCGGGTGAGATAGTCGCCGGTGCGGGTGTCGACCTTGACCTTGTCGCCGGGCTCGACGAAGAGCGGAACCTGCAGCACCTTGCCCGTCTCCAACGTCGCCGGCTTGCGAGCACCGGACACGCGGTCGCCCTGGACACCAGGCTCGGTCTCGGCGATCAGCAACTCGACCGAGGCGGGAATCTCGACGCCGATGATCTCACCCTGGTACTGGGCGATCTGCGCCACCATCTGCTCGGTGAGGTAGTCGGCCGCCTCGCCCAGCGCCGCGCTCGGGACGTTCATCTGGTCGTAGGTGGAAGTGTTCATGAACACGTAGTCACCGCCGTCCTAGTACAGGAACTGCATGTCCTGGCGATCGACGATGGCCTGCTCGACCTTGATTCCCGCGTTGAACGTCTTGTCGATGACCGCTCCGTTGCGCAGGTTGCGGATCTTGGTGCGCACGAAGGCACCGCCCTTGCCGGGCTTGACGTGCTGGAACTCGACGACCTGGAACAGTCCGTTGTCGAGTTCGAGGGTGATTCCGTTCTTCAGGTCGTTGACGGAGATCTGCGGCATGGTCGTGTCCTTCGTTGGGGGCGGTTCAGCCCGGGAATGGTCGCGGCGGTGTGTGCGTCAGGGGCTGCGAGCCTGTTTCGGTGACGACGAGGAGGTCCTCGATCCGGAATCCACCGAAACCGACACGATAGAGGCCCGGCTCGACGGTCACCACGTTGCCGGCGATGATGACCTCGTCGGAGGCCTGCGAGTGGAACGGTGATTCGTGGATCTGGAGGCCGACGCCGTGCCCGGTTCCGTGGAGGTACCAGTCGAGGCGCCCTGCGTCGTCGAACACGTCGCGGCACACGGTGTCGAGGTCGCGGGCCGCGATGCCCGGCGCGACGGCGGCGACACCTGCGGCATGGGAGGCCTCGACCAGGGCGTAGACCTCGCGCTGCTCGGCGGTCGGCTCGCCGATGACGTAGGAACGTGTCATGTCGGAGTGGTAGCCCTCGACGAGGGCCCCGACGTCGATGATCACGGTGTCGCCTTCGACGATCGTGCGGGTGCCGACCTCGTGGTGCGGACGGGCGGCGTGGTCGGGGCCCGATGCGACGATCGTGTCGTAACTGCGGTCGTCGGCACCGTGCAGACGCATCCGGTATTCGAGCTCGTTGCGGATGTCGGCCTCGGTGACCGGGGTGTCGAGCGTGGCGAACAACAGCGGTTCGACGTCGGCCAGTGCAGCGTCGGCCGCTGCCGCGGCGATCGAGATCCGCTCGATCTCGGCAGCGTCCTTGATCCGGCGCTGGAGTGCAACCAACGAATCGGTCGGCTCCAGCGGGAGATCTCCGGCGAGATGGTTCCACTCCACGTGGCTCACCGATGCCGGGTCGAGGCCGACGCGGGTCGTCGTTGCGAGTGACTCGACCAGGCGCTGGTGGAGTCGGGCGCGGGAGGTCTCGGCGATGACGGTGGCGCCCGCGGCGGCCGTTTCGGCCCGGGCCCGATCGCCGTAACGGCCGTCGGTGCCCAGGATGAGATCGCTCGCGGTGACCACGGCCCAACCGTTCGATCCGGTGAAGCCGGTCAGCCACCGGACGTCGACGAGATCGGTGAACAACATCGCGTCACAGCCATTGCCGAGCGGCAGGCGCGATTGGATCATCGTGAGCCGCCGGGCATGGTCGATCGGCGTGCGGCTCATGGTGTCAGACACCAGGGGCCAGGAATGTCTCGAGGGCGGCGCGAACCGCCGCGTCGGGAACGCCGGTGACGACCTCGACGCCATCTGGTCCGTCGAGGACGAAGGTGAGCCCGTCGAGGGCCTTCTTGTCCCGTGCCATCAACGCCATCAGCTCGTCCGGATTCAGTCGTTCAGGGGGTGTGATCCGCAGGCCGTATTCGCCTGCGACGACGCGGCGGTGTTCGTCGACGCGGGCGTCGTCGATGCGACCCAACTCGCGGGCGAGTTCGGCGGCGAAGATCAACCCGATCGCCACCGCCTCGCCATGAGCAATGTCGTGATCTGTGGCGATCTCGATCGCGTGTGCCAGCGTGTGGCCGTAGTTGAGCAGCGCCCGTCGACCGCCCTCGCGTTCGTCGGAGGCCACCACGTCAGCCTTGATCTCGACACAGCGCGCGATGCGCTCGTCGAGCGGCAGCGCCAGCAGGTCGTCCCCGGTCAGGAAGTGGTACTTCGACATCTCCCCCAGGCCACAGCGCATTTCACGCTCGGGCAGCGTCGCGAGTGCATCGAGGTCGCAGATCACACCTGACGGCTGCCAGAAGGCGCCGACGAGGTTCTTGCCCTCCGGGAGATTCACACCGGTCTTTCCCCCGATCGCAGCGTCGACCATGCCCAGCAGCGTGGTGGCCACGTGCACGACCGGCGTCCCGCGGTGCCATGACGCAGCAGCGAATCCGGCCACGTCGGTGACCATGCCGCCACCGAGGCCGACGACGACGTCGCGCCGCGTCAGACCCTGGCGGGCGAACCCTCGGGTCAACGTCTCGATGGTGGCGAACGACTTGGCCGCCTCGCCGCGGCCGATGACGTACGTCTCGACCGAGCGGTCGGCGGACGCCCACGACAACGGGATCGATTCCTGCGTGACGACGGCCACCCTCGAGGCGTCGGCCGGCAGGAGTGCATCGAGTTCGGTGATCGCTCCGTGGCCGACCACGACGTCGTACGACCGCTCGGCGAGCGGCACGGTCACGCGCAGCATCGCAGCACCGCCCTGGCGACATCGTTGATCGAACGGTTGTCGACCGACACGATGGCATCGGCGACCTCCTGGTAGAGCGGTGCGCGCTGTTCGTACATCGCTCGAAGCGTCCCTTCCGGGTCGCCGTCGAGCAGCGGCCGATGGCCCCCGCGCCTGACACGCTCGAGCAGCACGTCGACATCGGCCTGCAACCAGACCACGTGTGCAGCGGGGCCCCGCAATGCATCGCGATTCGCCTCGCTCAGCACCACGCCGCCCGCCGCTGCGATCACCGATGGCTCCGACGCCGCGAGAGATTCGACGAGCACTGCGCTTTCGAGTTCACGGAACGCAGGCTCGCCGTCGGTCAGCCAGATCTCACGAACGGTGCGCCCGGTGCGTTCCTCGATCATCTCGTCGGAGTCGTGCAGTGGGCGATCGAGTTCAGCGGCGATCATTCGACCCACCGTCGACTTGCCGACACCCATCATCCCCACGAGCACCAAGTGGTCGGCGCCTGGCTCGTTCACGACAACGATGCCGTGAACGCCTCGGCATTGCGGACGAACTCGTCGACGGAGTCGCCTCCGAACTTGCGTTGGGCTTCGGCGGCGAGCACGAGCGCCACCATGGTCTCGGCGACGACCCCCATCGCCGGCACCGCGGTCACGTCGGTGCGCTCCTTGAACGACACCGACGACTCCTTGGTCTGGGTGTCGACCGTTTCGAGCGTCGGCTTGTTGAGTGTGGCGAGCGGCTTCATCGCCGCCCGCACGACGAGCAGTTCACCCGTCGAGATGCCCCCCTCGGTGCCGCCCGCGAGCGTGCTGCCGCGGCGATAGGCCTTCGCGTCGGCGTCCCACGAGATCGGGTCGTGCGCCACGCTGCCACGGCGACCCGCGACCTCGAAGCCGTCACCGATCTCGACGCCCTTGACGGCCTGGATGCTCATGATCGCCTGCGCGAGCAGGGCGTCGAGTTTGCGATCCCAGTGGACGTGGCTGCCGAGACCGACGGGAACACCGAAGCCGAGCACCTCGACGACGCCGCCGAGGGAGTCGCCGTCCTTGGCCGCAGCCTTGATCTCGCCGATCATCGCCTCGCTCGCGTCGAGGTCGAAACAGCGCACCTGGTTCTCGTCGACGCGCTCGAGTTGATCGGGAGTCGGGCGCACCGCATCGGCCGGCACCCGGACATCACCCATCTGGATCACGTGCGAGATGATCTCGACGCCGAGCGGGCGCAGCAGCGCCTTGGCCACCGCGCCGGCGGCGACGCGCGCCGCCGTCTCGCGAGCGCTCGCGCGTTCCAACACGTCGCGAGCATCGGTGAAGCCGTACTTCTGCATGCCGGCGAGGTCGGCGTGGCCCGGCCGGACCTGCGTGAGCGGCTCCTTGGTGGCACCGGGTGCCGGGTCCATCTCCTGGTGCCACTTGTCGCTGCGGAACCACTCGGTGTTCTTGATCTCGATGGCGATCGGTGACCCGAGGGTGCGCCCGTGGCGTACACCGCCGATCAGGGTCAGTTCGTCGACTTCGAAGCGCTGACGAGGGCCACGGCCGTAGCCGAGACGGCGACGGCCCATCTCCTCTTGGATCTGCTCGACCGTGATCTCGAGGCCGGCCGGCAGGCCTTCCATGACCACCACGAGGCCCTGACCGTGGGACTCGCCCGCCGTGAGATACCGCAACATCCCGTCGAGGCTATCGGTCGGCGAGCGCCGCCTCGGCGGCGGCTCGCATCACCCGCGTGTCCGGCCGCACACCGATCCAGCGTTCCTGCTGCAGGGCCGCCTGATGGATCAGCATGCCGAGACCGTCGACGGTGCGCGCGCCGAGTGCCTCCGCAGCGGCCAACCACGGTGTGCGCAGCGGGTGGTAGACGAGATCGACCACCACCTGGTCGGCCCGGAGCAGTTCGGGGTCACAGGCCAGGTCATCAGCGGTGGCGGCCGCGAGATCGGCGCCCATCCCCACATTGGTCGCATTGACCACGATGTCGGCCCGGCTGACGTCGCTCGGTATCCCGACCGACGCCGCCGACGCCAGGGTCGCCGCGAGTTCGGCGTGCCGGCGCGTCCGGTTCAGCACGGTGATGTCGGTCGACCCGGCCCGTCCGAGGGCGTCGATCACCGATCGCGCCGCCCCTCCGGCCCCGATGACCGCCACCCGGGAACCGGCCACGTCGATGCCCTGCTCGGCGAGCGAGGCGATGAATCCGGCACCGTCGGTGCTCGACCCGACGAGTTGGTCGCCGTCCCAACTGACCGTGTTGACCGACTGCAGCGCACGCGCCGCCGGCTCGAGACGATCGACGGCATCGGCGACATCACGCTTGTGGGGCATGGTGACCGAGAGCCCGGCGATCCCCAGCACGCGCATGGCGCCGAGCGCGTCGGCCCCACGACCTTCGGCCACGTCGAACGCGACATACGACCAGTCGACGCCTGCCGCGTCGAACGCCGCTCGGTGGATCACCGGAGAAAGGCTGTGTTCGACGGGTGACCCGATCAGCGCCGCGAGGCGGCCGGTCACAGGAGGCCCTTCTGACGTGCGAGTTCGACGTTGCGCTCGTGCTGCCACGGCTCCGACGCGAACACGTGGCTGCCGTCCTGGTCGGCGATCACGTAGTACAGGTAGGCGCAGCGGGTCGGGTCGGCGAGCTCGGCACAGATCGGATCGCCGGCAGGCGGATTCGGCGCCGGGTTCAGCGCCGCCTGGATCGAGGCCCGACCGGGGTTGGCGATCGGCGTCGGTGGGAGACCCGGATGCAGGTACGTGTTGTAGGGCGTGTCGATCTGTCGCAGCTCGGAGAAGGGCAGCTCGGGGTCGATCCCGGCAAGGTCGCGCCCGTACAGCACCGTCGCGTCGATCTGCAGCGGGAACGGATTCTCCGGGACGAGCCGGCTGAGCCCGAGACGGTTGTAGATCACGCGAGCGATCTTCGCCCGGTCCTCGGGGACCTTGGCCTCGCGCTCGATCATCGACGCGACGATCAATGTCTCATATGGGGTCAGACCG
>Ga0316188_10000767_pt1 | contig 14614 bp, 11 predicted proteins | sample Phiworburrow1_MG_FD_204933 | JGI IMG/M metagenome (GOLD analysis project Ga0316188, IMG submission 204933) | Coastal sediment microbial communities from Maine, United States - Phippsburg worm burrow 1 | ecosystem: Environmental > Aquatic > Marine > Coastal > Sediment | place: USA: Maine...
GCAGAATCATGAACGGCAGGTAGGAGTACACGAGGCCGACGAACACCGCAAAATCGGTGTACATGAGCTGCATGGGTTGATCGATCAGGCCCGCCCAAAGGAGCAGCGAATTAATCGTGCCGTAGTTATTCATGAGGCCCATCCATGCGTACACACGAAGCAGGAACGAGATCCAGAATGGCAGGATGATCAGCATTAGCAGCAGGCTGCGCGTGGCGCGACTGCAGCGGGCAATGCCGTACGCCATCGGGAATCCCAGGGCGAGGCAAAGCAGCGTGGCACAGGCTGCCATGAAAACTGATCGCAGATAAGTGATGGCGTACAGCTTGTCGGAGAACAGGAAGGCGAAGTTCTCCAGCGACACGGTGTGGGTGTAGGGTGGCTGGCCGAATACGGGCTCAGCGAGACTGATCTTCAGTACGATCGCGAACGGTGCAAGAAAGAACAGCAATAACCACAGATACGGCGCAGCGATAAGGGCTTTTTTCCACATACGCCTAGTCCAGCAGTACCACAGCGCTGCGCGGGCGCCACGATATCCAGACCTTGTCCTCCCACTCGAGGAAACGCGTGACCGACCTGCGACGATTCTGCGAGCTGACCTGCACGATCTTGCCGCTCTGCAGTCGAATCCGGTAGAGGGACCGGTTGCCCAGGTAACCCAGGTCGTCGACGACACCTTCAATACAGACGTCGTCATCACCGTCGGGTTTTTCCTTGCTGATGAAAATCTTTTCCGGGCGAACCGCTATGTCGATTTCCTGTCCTTCTTCGACCAGCTGTTTGCCAAGCGCTGTGAGCGTCACGCCGGCTTCCGCGGAGTAGACCTTGATGCCGTCGTCAGCAACGGCAGCGACGCGCCCTTTGAAGGTGTTGATCGTGCCGATGAACTCCGCGACAAACCGGTTGGCAGGGAACTCGTAGATTTCCTTGGGCGTGCCGACCTGCTGGAAGCGGCCGTTATCCATCACGGCGATGCGTGTTGACAGCGTCATGGCCTCTTCCTGATCGTGAGTGACGACGACGAAGGTGACGCCCAGTTCATCCTGAATGTTCATTAGTTCGAACTGGGTTCGTTCCCGCAACTTCTTATCGAGGGCAGCGAGGGGTTCGTCAAGCAGCAGGACTTTCGGCCGTTTGATGAGCGCACGAGCGAGGGCAACGCGCTGTCGTTGGCCACCTGACAACTGATCCGGCTTGCGCGATCGAAAATTACCAAGCTGCACCAGTTCCAGCATTTCGTCGACGCGCCTCGCGATTTCCGCTTTTGGCGTTTTTTCCTTGCGCAGTCCATAGGCGATGTTTTTCTCGACAGACATGTGCGGGAACACGGCATAGGACTGGAACATCATATTCACGTGACGTTCGTAGGGCGGCTGGTTGGTCACATCCACGCCATCGATTTCAATCGTGCCCGCCGTGGGCGTTTCGAAGCCGGCTAACATCCGCAACAGTGTCGTCTTGCCGCAGCCCGAACCACCGAGAATCGCGAACAGCTCTCCTTTCTCGATCGTCAGGTCGACATTATCGACGGCAGCGAAATCACCGAAGTGTTTGCTGATGCCCCGGATGCGAATGAAGTCCTTCATATACCGCTCTTGATCCTCGCGTAGGTTCGGGTCATGACGCGGTCTTCCTTGGGCGACGGCTGCGGTATTGCATAGATTCGTTCCCAGTCCTTGTCACTCGGGTAAATCGCCGGGTTATTAATGATTTCGGGATCGAGGAACTCCCACGACGCACGGTTCGCGTTGGCGTAGAAGGTTTGCGTGGCGTTCATGGCCGCGATGTCACCACGTTGCAGGAAATCAATAAATCGATAGGCGTTGTCCCTGTGAGGTGCGTCCGCGAGTATGTAGAGGCCATCGACCCACAGCCCCGAGCCCTCTTTCGGCATGGTGTAGCGTAAGTCGATTTCGAGACCGGCCTCCCTGGCGCGTTCTTTGGCCGTCGCGTAGTCACCGGACCAGCTCATCGCGACACAAACCTCCCTGTTCGGCAGGTCTGAGATCATCTTCGTATTGCTGAAGTAGCGGATATGCGGTCGAACGGACTGCAGGGTCTCTTCAATTTCGGCAACACTCTCGGTATCAAACGATGCGGGGTCCTGACCAAGGTAAACGAGCGTCATCGGAAACAGGTCAGCTGTGCTGTCGAGAAGGCTGACGCCACAGTCGGCGAGTTTGGCGACCACCTCCGGATCGAAGAGCACGTCGGCGCTGTCCATCGGGTGATCGGGAAGCCGTTCACGAACCAGCGTCGCGTTCCATGCATAGCCCGTCGTTCCCCAGTGGTAAGGAACCTGGTATCCGCGGACTGCCTCAAAGAGATCAAGACGCGCCAGCAGGTCCGGGTCGAGATTGCCCAGGTTTTGGAGCTTGCTCAGGTCGAGTTTCTCGAAAACGCCAATGGGTGTGAGGCGTGTGGCGAAGCGGTTGCTGTGCACGACGACGTCGTAGCCGCTGCTGCCGGTGAGCAGTTTGACGTCGAGAACCTCGGACGAGTCGTAGGTATCGTAGTTCACCCTGATACCGGTTTCGGCTTCGAACAGTGCGATGGCATCAGGGTCGATGTAGTCGGCCCAGTTGTAAACGTTGACGACATTCCGCCCGGACGCGTCTTCATTGGAGGTGTCGGTGCAGGCGCCGAGGGCCGCAGCGGCCAGCAGGTAGCTTACGAGCGTAAGTCGTGTCTTCGTCACATGCCGTCCAGGCCGCGCTTCAAAAGCGATCGAGCGATTATAAGCCGTTGTATCTCGCTTGTGCCTTCCCATATGCGGTCGACCCGGAGTTCACGGAAGAAGCGCTCGGCTACGTTCTCGCGCATGTAGCCGCGACCGCCGAAGATTTGCACGGCACGGTCAGCGACGCGGTTTGCGGCTTCGGACACATAGAGTTTCACCATGGAGCAGCGACTGTGCTGTGTCTTGACGTCGGCACCGTCGTCCGAGGCGCGGGCCGCGTCATACGTCATGAGCCGAGCGGCATACAACTCGGTCGCGCAATCGGCAAGCATGAACTGAATGGCCTGTTTCTCGCTCAGTGGGGCGCCATCAATGAGGCGTTCGTTCGCGAAGGCCATCGTATCTTCGATGAGCCTCGCCATGGCGCCACAGCTTCGGGCGCCGATCATGAGGCGTTCATGCCGGAACCAGCTGTGCGTAAAGGCCATACCATCGCCGGGTTGCCCAACGCGCTGTGCCACAGGTATGCGCACGTCCCTGAACAGGTAGGTCGGGTGGTGCGACGCGAAGGTGTGGCTGAACTTGGGGTTGGCGATGATCTCGATGCCGGCTGTGCCGGTGTCGACAAGGAAAAGCGCTTCATCGTCTTCATCTGGCAGGTTCGCCTGGAACCACATGAACGTCGAAAGGTTGCCGCTCGTTACGTACCATTTCTCGCCGTTCAACACGTAGTCGTCACCGTCGCGAACCGCCGTTGCCTCAAGGCCCGACACATCCGATCCCGGGCCGGCTTCGGTAATCGCATAGCAGTCCTTTTTCTCCCCGCGCATCATCGGCAGGATGTATTTCTGTAGCTGCTCCTCCGTGCAGGCCTCGAACATCCAGGACTGTGCCTCGGGGAAACACCATGACAAGGCGTTGGTAACACGCCCGAGCTGTTCCCAGATCGCGACCTGTGACTCCATGGCCAGCTCGAGTCCTCCGTGACTCTTCGGCACGTCGATTGCCGTGAACCCGAGTTCGATAGCGCGCCGCTTGTTGCGGGCCGTTATCTCAGCGGGCAACGCCCCCTCATTCAATTCGGCTTCTACTTCATGGGGTTGCAGATACTCGTCGGCGTACTGGCGGGCGATTCGTTGCCACTTTCGGGCGTCTTTACTTACTGGGATTTCCATGGCGGTCTCGTCAGGAATAATGTTGTGGGAAATAGCGGCGCAGCAGGTCCGTGATCGAACGCATTGCCTGTTCACGGTCGAACGAACGTGGACTGATCAGGTATGACAGCCACATACCGTTGGTTATCGACGTCAGGGCCGTGGCGACTGACGAAGCGTTGATATCCTTGTAATTGCCGTCGGCGATGATCTCTCTGCAGAGTCTCGCGACGACTTCATCGTAATACCGATCCTGTTCATAGCAGATTCTGCGATAGGTCGGTCGCGACTTCACCTCGCCCCAGAACGCGAACCACACGGCGATTTTTTGCCGGTCGATGACAGAAGGGCGCAGGTCGAGTTCCATCAGGGCGAGCAGCTTGCTTGCGGCATCGGGCCCGGAGGATTCGAGTGCCTTGTTGAAACGAGTCTTGTAGTCGTCGGCCAGGTGCTGCAGCGTCTCGGTGAGCAGATTGTCCTTGCTCTCGAAATGCAGGTTCACGATGCCCTGCGACAGGCCGGCTTCTTTGGCCACGTCGCCGATCGAAGTGCTGCTCATGCCGTTGCGCGCAATGCACTTCATCGTTGCGGCAATGAGCTGGCCACGCCGCCGTTCGCGGCTGGCCGTGCGCTTGGTTGATTTTGCGGTGGCTGCCATGCATTGATTCTGCCATAATATGAATGAATACTCATTCATTTTTAGCTACCTGTTGCCCAACATGCGCAAACTCGCCCGTTCCAACGAACACTTTAAAAAGGCCTGCTCGATGCTGCCGCTCGGCGTCGCGTCAAACTTCCGTTACTGGGGAGATGACGAGACGATCTATGTCGATCGTGGCAAGGGAGGGCGCGTCTGGGATATTGATGGTAACGAGTACATCGACTACCGGCTTGGCTATGGCCCGACGATCCTGGGCTATGCAGACGAGCGCGTTGACGCGGCCGCGCGCGAGGGGATGAACGTCGGTGGTGTCTTCGCCTTATCGACCGAAAAGGAGTACGAAGTCGCATGCCGCATCAAGAAAATGGTTCCGGCCGCGGAACTTGTGCGTTTTTCCAATTCAGGCACTGAAGCAGTAATGGCCGCGATGCGCGTAGCGCGTGCATTCACTGGCAAGGACAGCCACGTGGTCATGGAGGGCGGGTACCACGGCCTGTCCAACCTGGTCATGTGGGGGAAGGAGTTTGATGACTGGCTGCCAGGCGATGCGGAGCCGTCCATCGAGCCCTATGGTGATGGCGTTCCGGCAGTGACCAAGCAGCTGTTTCACCTGGTGCCGATGAACGATGCAAACGCGCTCGAAGACCTGCTAAAGAAGAAGCACAATGAGATCGGCGCGTTCCTGATCGAGCCGATCATGGGTAATTGCTGCGCGATTACTGCGGATGCGCAGTACATGAGGGATGTACGGGAGATCTGCGACCGCTACGACGTCCTGCTGATTATCGACGAGGTGAAAACGGGCTTCCGCGTCGCGAAAGGTGGCGTCCAGGAGATGTATGGCATCAAAGCGGACCTATGCACCTTTGCGAAAGCGATTGGCAACGGTTATCCATTGTCCGTGCTGGCCGGGCGCGAAGATGTCATGCGATCGATCGGCGATGGTGTGGCTCACGGAGGCACATTTACGGCGCACAGCGTCTCGCTGGCAGCGGCAGCGAAGACGCTCGAGATTCTTGACGAGACCACGGCGCTGGCCGACATAGAACAGTACGGCCTGAAACTGCAGGCAGGCCTCAGCCAGATACTTGACGATCGGGACATACCGCACAGCTTTACCGGCCACCCGGCGCTCATGGGTTTGTTTTTCGCGGAGCAGCCGCCGAGCAATTATCGTGAGTGGGTGCACTCCGACTACCAGTTCTATGACACCCTGGCTCCGGCTTTGCACGACCTGGGAATTCTCGTCGAACCCGACTCGCGCGAGCCGTGGTTTCTGTGCGAATCTCACAATGTGGGATGCCTGGGCGAAACACTGGACAAGTTCGCACGGGCGGTGGACATTACGCTTCCAAAACTGGAAACAACGCATGAAAACTTATGACGCAATTGTTGTTGGTGCGGGGCATAACGGCCTGACCAACGCCGCTTTCCTCGCGAAAGCCGGATTGGATGTCGTCTGCGTGGAAAAGAACGACTATATCGGTGGCGCCACCGTCAGTCGCAACCTCTACAAGGACTGGTGGTACTCAAACTGCTCCTACGTCTGCAGTCTCCTGCGCCCGGAGATTTATCGCGAGCTCGAGTTGCACAAACACGGGCTGCAGGTAACGCCTTATGGCGGATCCGTGCAGTTCATGGAGAACGGCGACTACTACGGCTCCTACCACGACGAAGAGGTGGCCTATCGTGAAAGGGCACGTTTCTCTCGTCATGATGCAGATGCGTACAAGACCTATTCGGCAGACACGATGCGTCAGTGTCGCTTTATTCGTGACTTCCTGCTGAGCACGGCGCCGGATCCGACGTCGTTCAAACCCAAAGACCTGATGGAGCTTGCGCGCATAGGCGGCAAGTTCATGGGCATGGGTGAAGAGCGCATGTACGAAACGATCCGCTTCTGGACGATGAGTGTCGCCGAGTACCTCGACGAATACTTCGAAACGGATGTGATCAAGGCGGCATTTTCGGGAAGCGGCATCATTGGTACCGCGCTGGGTATTCACTCGCCGGGGACCGCCTATGTCCTGCTGCATCACTACATGGGTGATGTTGACGGCAACGTCGGATCCTGGGGCTTTGCGCGCGGCGGCACCGGGGCGGTGTCGAAGGCAATCGCAGGTGCCTACCAGGCAGCCGGGGGAGAGTTACGAACGGAGTCAGGCGTCGACCAGATCATCGTCAAGAATGGCAAGGCCACGGGCGTCGCACTTGAGAATGGTGACGAAATCCACGGCCACATCGTGGTTTCGGCGATGGATGTGAAGCGCACATTCCTGACATGCATGGACAAGAGCGACCTGCCTGAGAAGTTCCACAAGCGGGTTGAGAACTTCAAGATCCGTGGCTCGTCCGGCAAAGTGAATATTGCCCTGGATGGCTTGCCAACATTCCCTGCGCTGCCCGAAGGGAGTTCGCTGTATCACAGCGATATGCATTTCATCGATTCGATGGAACGCATGGAGCGTGCCTATGACGACTGGAAGTCCGGGACCTGGTCACAGGACCCCTACATCGACATGGTAATCCCGACGCTGAACGATCCGACGATGGCGCCGCCGGGCAAGCACTTCATGAGCTGTTTCGTGCAGTACTGCCCACACCAGATTGACGGTCGCCGCTGGACGCAGGAAGAAAAAGAGGCGTTCGGCGAGACGGTGATCAACCAGATCGCGAACTACAGTCCCGATTTCAGGGACCTGATCCTGCACGCCGAGATTCGTACGCCGCAGGATATCGAAGACGAGATCGGTATCACCGAGGGCAATATTTTCCACGGCGAACTGACCATGGACCAGCTGCTCTTCAATCGGCCGATACCGGGCTACGCGCAGTACCGGGGACCGGTTAGCGGTCTGTACATGTGCGGATCAAGCAACCATCCGGGTGGCGGCATCATGGCGGCACCGGGTGCGAATGCGGCGCGCGAGATTCTTTCCGACCTGAAAAGGCCGAACACGGTTCCGGAGAACTGGGGCGATGACTGACAAATACGATGCCATAGTAGTCGGAGCTGGCCATAACGGCCTCGTTTGTTCGGCGTTGCTCGCGAAAGCTGGCAAGACGGTGCTGGTCCTGGAAGCAAACGACCAGGTCGGTGGCGCCGCGGTGACGCGGGAATTTGCCGACGGGTATTCCGCTTCGGCTTGTGCGCACCTGCTGTACCAGTTGCAGCCGGAAGTGCGCAAAGAACTCAAGCTTTCGCCGAAACTCGCGTCGGAGGACATGACGACGATCGCCCTGGCCGAAGACGGCCAGCACCTGCGCATCAAGGGCGACAAGGTCAAAGGTGTTTCGGATGACGACGCCCGGCAGTACCGTCGTTTCCGTAAGCGCATGACGCGATTTTCTGATCTGCTGCGCACCTATTTCAACAAGCCGCCACCGCGTCTCGGGACGAAGAATTTCAAAGACCTGCTGACACTGGCGCAGCTCGGTTTTGATATTCGTCGCCTTGGCAAGGAAGAGATGCAGGAGTTCCTCCGGCTCATCGGCATGAATATTCATGACGAGGTGACGGAGCGTTTCGAGAGTCCGCTGCTCAGGGGGGCTATCAGTCTCGATGCTGTGCTCGGCACCCACCTGGGGCCACGCTCCCCAAACACCATTATGACCTACCTGTATCGTCAGGCCGGCGACCACGGACGCACATGCGTACCGCAAGGCGGGATGGGCGCTATCAGTGAGGAGCTCGCGCAGGTTGCACGGGGTGAGGGCGTCACGATCAGGACGAGCATGCCGGTAAAACGTATCGTCGTGGATAACGGCCGGGTAACCGGTGTGGAAACCGAGAGCGGCGAGACATTCTCGAGCTACACGGTTATTTCGAACGCCGATCCGAAGCGCACGGTCATGAATCTCGTCGGTGCCAAACACGTCGAAACCGGTTTTGGCCGTCGCATTCATCACCTGCGCGCACGCGGCAACGCGGCCAAGCTGCACCTGGCCCTGGATGGCCTGCCGTCGATCAAAGGCCTGGACAAGAAGGACTTCGGCCAGCGGATGGTTATTGCAGGGGACGAGCACTACGTCGAACGTGCATTCAACCCGGCCAAGTACGGCGAGTTCTCACCGCATCCCGTCGTCGAAATGACGTTTCCGAGTTTTCGCGATGAGTCGCTGGCGCCGACCGGGAAGCATGTCATGTCCGCTGTCGTGCAGTACGCGCCATACGGGCTCAAGGAGGGATGGGATGACGCGGCGAAAGAAGCGTTCAAGCAGGCTGTCATCAAGACGATTGCAAGGTATGCCCCGGATATTGAAGAACGCATCACGGCCAGCGAACTGCTGACGCCGGCCGACATCGAAAGCGAGTTCCATATTACAGGTGGCCACTGGCATCACGCCGAGTTGACGCTGGATCAGTTCCTGTTTGTGCGTCCGGTTAACGGTGCGGCGCAGTACGCGTTACCGATCGATGGCCTGTTCCTCTGTGGTGCGGGTGCGCATCCGGGCGGAGGTGTCAGCGGCGCGGCGGGCAGAAACGCGGCCCGAACGATCCTGAGGCGGGAGAAAGCAGTATGAAACACGAGCCAGTACATCAAGGGCGCCTGAAGTCGCCGTTTTATTCTCGCCTCGAGAGTCTCGACACCGTCAACGAATGGCACCAGTGGAAAGGCTATTCGAGTGCGGACCAGCTTTACTGTTCCGATACTGAGTACTTTGCCATTCGCAATGCGACAGGCGTGTTCGACCTGACGCCGATGACCAAGTACCGCATTACGGGACCCGACGCGCTGGACTACCTCAACCGACTGGTCACGCGTGACATGGCGAAAATTCGTCCGGGACGCGTCGCATACGCGGTCTGGTGTGACGACAATGGCCAGGTCATCGACGACGGGACGATTTTCCACCTGCGCGAAGGGGAATATCGCCTGTGCTCGCAGGAGCGCCACTTCGCCTGGCTCAAAGCGGCGGCCATCGGTTTCGACGTGACGATTACCCACGAGACCGATGAGGTTGCGGCACTCGCAGTGCAGGGTCCGACGTCATACAGCGTGCTCAGCAAGATGAACCTCGAGGGGCTTGAAGAGCTGAAACCGTTCGGCCTGATGCATTTTGATTTCCAGGGCAAGGAACTCATGATTTCACGCACAGGCTTCACGGGTGACCTTGGCTATGAGCTCTGGATCGATCCTGACAAGGCCGAAGCGCTCTGGGATGCGCTGTTCGAGGCCGGCAAACTGCATGGCATTCGCGCCATCGGCACGACAGCGCTCGACATGGCGCGCATCGAAGCCGGCTACCTCGCGGCCTACATGGAATTCCTGCCAGCGGATGAGACGGTGCGCACCGGCGTGTCGCGTTCCCCGCTGGAGCTTGGCCTCGACTGGCTGGTTGATTTCAAGAAACCGAACTTCAACGGTCGCCGGGCACTGGCAAAGGAGAAGCGCAACGGGTCGACGTGGCGCCTCGTCAAACTCGATATCGAGGGCAACAAGGAGGCGCACCACTCCTACATCTTCTCAAACGCAAAGGCGCGCGGCGGAAACATTGGCTTTGTTACGTCAGCCGTATGGTCGCCGGTCTGCAAACAGAACATTGCTCTCGGCACCGTGAAAACACCGCACGGCAAACCCGGTGATACCGTCTGGGTCGAGATCTACTACCAGCGCGAAATGCACTGGAACCGCAAGATGGCGAAAGCAACCGTCGTCGACAAGCCGTTCTGGTTCCCGCCGCGACGCGGTGCCACACCGCCCGGACCGTATTAGCAGGAGCCGGTCGTGAAGCACCGACTCGACCCACTGCTGCGGCCGCGTTCGGTCGCGGTTGTGGGCGCATCGGCACGCACCGACACCCTGGGCAATTGGGCACTCAGGAACCTCCGCCTGGGCGGCTACCCGGGGAATATCTACCCGGTCAATCCAAACTACGATGAACTGCAGGGGCAGCGCTGTTATGCGTCACTCGCGGATCTGCCTGAGACGCCAGACCTTGTCATTTTCGCGGTCGGCGACCAGCGTATTGAAGGCTCACTGGACGAAGCCATAGCCGCCGGCGTTCCTGCTGCGGTCCTGCAGTCCACGCTCTACCTGGATGATGATGCGGACCCGCCACTCCGCGAGAGAGTACGCGCAAAGATCCAGGCCTCCGGCATGCTGGTATGCGGTGCCAACGGCATGGGCTTTTACAACGTCCGCGATCATGTCTGGACCTGCGGCTTCGATAGCGCGTCTCATGAGGCACCCGGCAATGTCGCCCTTATCAGTCATTCCGGTTCCGGCATGTCGGGCATCATCGACTGCGATGAGCGCGTCCGTATCAACGTCGCCGTGTCCACAGGTAATGAACTCGGTGTCACGATGGACGCGTACCTGGATTTCGTTCTCGATCTTCCCGAGACACGCGTTGTCGGCCTGTTCATCGAGACGGCTCGCAATCCTGAAGGCTTTGCGGCGGCCCTCGCCAAGGCAGCGGAGCGCCGTATCCCGATCGTCGCCCTCAAGGTCGGGCGTACTGAAAAGTCGGCGGCACTGACCGTATCGCATTCCGGCGCGATGGCCGGTGACGATGCGACCTACGAAGCCCTGTTTGACCGCTACGGCGTGCAGCGCGCCCGCGACCAGGATGAGTTCGCAACGATGCTGATCATGTTCGCCGAGATGTACCCGGTCGCGGCGGGTGGCCTGGTGACGCTGCATGACTCAGGCGGCGAGCGGCAACTGCTTGTCGATCTTGCGGATGATGCGGATGTACCCCTTACCGAGCTGACCAACGAGACCGTCGCGGCACTCGAGGAGGTTCTCGATCCTGAATTACCGGCCATTAATCCGCTCGATGCGTGGAGTCGTGGCGGGCCCGATGCGGCGGAGAACATTACGCGCTGCCTGACGCTGATGATGCAGGACCCTGGTACGGCTATTGCGGGCGTCATTCACGATCGTGCACCGGCGGGCAAGATTTACCCCAGCTACCTGGGGTACATGCAGCATGCTCGAACTGATTCCGGCAAACCCGTTGCGCTCGTCGCTGCACGCCAGGGAACCGGCCGCGATGAGACGGCGATTACGAGCACGCAGGCAGGTCTCCCGGTACTCGATGGCGTCAGCCAGTTCCTTGCAGGCGTGCGTGCCTTGTTTGCTTATCGTGACTTTCAGCTGCGGGAGCCGGCGATACAAAGGCTGGCAGACCCGCAGGTGATCGAGCGATGGCAGGACAGGCTCGCGACGGGTGTAACTCTGAGCGAAGCCGAGTCGCTGGCACTACTTGCGGACTTCGGTGTCGCGACCACCGCAGGTGGACTGGCGAACAGTGAGGGCGACGCCGTGGCAGTCGCGGCGCGGATCGGGTATCCGGTCGCGCTAAAAACAGCCAGAGAAGGACTGCTTCATAAGTCCGATGAAGGCGGGGTTGCACTCGGTATCCGGAACGAGGATCAGTTGCGGACTACGTATAAGAGTATGAGCCGTCAGCTGGGTGATGATGTTCTCGTCTCTTCCATGGCGCCGACAGGTGTCGAGATGTTCCTTGGCGTAAAACGCGATCCACAGTTTGGTCCGGTAATACTAATCGGATCAGGTGGAGTGCTTGCCGAAACAATTGCTGACGTACAGTTCGCTCTGCCACCGTTTGACGAGGCACATGCACGCCGCTGCATCGATCGCCTGAAGTTACGGCCTTTGCTTGACGGCGTCAGAGGTAAGCCGGCATCGGATATCGATGCTTTTTGCAAAGCCGCTGCGCGATTCTCGGAGATGGCGGCCGGGCTCGGCGATGTATTGGCGGAAGTCGATGTGAATCCGGTAATAGTCCATGAGACCGGCGCGATCGCTGTGGATGCCCTGGTCGCAGGGCGTTGCAGGAGAGGTGAGTAAGGTGCAGAAGCTCGAAATCTACCAGTCACTCTGGGGCATGCAGCTCCGCAACCCCAACCGGCCGGAGCGCAGCGACGAGGAGTCGTTCGCAATGGTGGCGGAGGCGGGGTTCGACGGCATGTGCCTTGATCCGTCGGTAGAGGAAATAGCCGAGAACCTGGACAAGCAGTACCTGTTCGAGAAGAACGGACTGGGGTGCATGGTCAATGCATTCCCGCATGCACCCGGCGACATGGAGCCCTTGCTCGACTTCGCAAACGACATGAACGCCTGTATGGTAAATGTGATCAGTGGCGTCATGCCGATTCGACCCGAGGATGCCGTTCCGGTTGTGCTCGACTGGATCGGCACAGCAGAGCGCAAGCGCATGCCGATATTGTTTGAGACGCATCGGGATGGCCTGCTCAATGATCTGTACTTCACGCTGCAACTCATGGATCTGGTTCCAGAGATGCGTCTGTGTGCCGATCTGTCGCACTTTGTTGTCGACCGCGAGTTACGTGCGCCCGTACCCGAGCGCGATGCAGCGTACATCCAATCCGTACTCGAACGCTCCGACTGCTTTCAGGGTCGTATTGCGAACCGCGAGCAGGTGCAGATCCAGATAGATTTTCGACAGCATCAGCAGTGGGTGGAGATCTTCAAGGGTTGGTGGAAAGACGGCATGCGCATGTGGCGAGCGCGTAATGACAAGGATGCGACGCTCGTCTTTCTGTGTGAGCTTGGTCCCCCACCCTACGCGATCACGGATGGGGAGCAAAACGAGTTGTCAGACCGATGGCAGGAATCGTTACAGATACGTAACTGGGTCCGGGCGATCTGGTCAGAACTGGAGGAAGAATGAGCGACCAATTTCCCGGACCAAAGACACGCGCAGCGCTCGAGCGTGGTATTCCACTGTTCAGGAACGGGCAGCGTTTTGAAGGAGAATTACAGAAGGCGGGCCGGCGTGGTTTTCGCACGGCCAACCAGGTGGTCATCGATCGGGCCAAGGGCGACTTTATCTGGGACCTCGATGGCAATCGCTACATCGATTTCCAGAATGGCTGGGCGACGAACCCGATCGGCAATGCACACCCGGAAATTATCAAGGCCGTTGATGACGCGCATCGACGCTTCGGTTTTCACTACGACCACCCGCTACGTTATGAACTCGCAGAGATGCTCGCCGAGATCATGCCGGGTAAGGCGTTGCCGCGGTTCAATTACGAGGTGTCGGGCACGGAGGCTGCCGAAGCGGCGGTGCACCTCGCACTGACGCACACACAACGGCGATATATTATTACTTTCAGTTCCGCGTTTCATGGCGAGGGTCTCGGTACCAAGTTGATGAGCGGCTACAGTGGTGACAAAAACCGCTATCTCGAAGCCTGGACCGGCGGTGTCATCAAGGCCCCGTACCCATACAGCGATGCCTTACCTGCCGGTATGAGTGAGGATCAATACGTCGATTACTGCCTGTGGTACCTCGACAATCACATTCCCGGCAGTATTGCGCCGCGCGACAACATTGCGGCGATACTGATCGAACCCGGCCTCGCCGAGGGTGGCAACTGGATTCCGCCGACAAACTTCCTGCGGGGTATACGCGAGATCTGTGACAAGAACGGTTGGCTGATGGTTGCTGACGAAGTGCTCACCGGCCTGGGTCGCACCGGCAAGATGTGGGCTGTTGAGCACTATGATGTGATTCCCGACATTCTCGTTGCCGGCAAGAACCTCTCTGGTGGTATCGCACCCTGTGCCGGCATCGCCGCAAGGGACGACATCCTCGGCGATGCGGAGGAGTTCTCCTCAGGTTCGACGTTCGCAGGCACACCGGCAGGTTGTGCGGCAGGCATCAAGACGCTCGAAATCTACGAGCGCGACAATGTGGTTGAGCACGCGGCACATCTCGGCGTGCTCGCCGCTGATGCGATGAAAGACTGGGAAGCTTTCGATGTGGTACGACAAGTACGCTCGAACGGACTGTTAATGGGTGTCAGTTTCAAAAGCCCCGTCGAGGACGAGAGGGACTGGTGGTACGCGCGTTCCGTGCGCAGTCGCATGCTCGCCAACGGCGTCTGGGCAATCAGCGACCGCGAAGACACTATTCGCATGTACCCGGCACTTAACATGGACAAGAAGACCTTGCTTGAGGGGCTCGAGATCATGCGCGCGGCTATTGAGCACGTGAATGAGCACGGGCAGAAAGAAGGTAGCAGCCCGGCGTGGCCTACGGGGGTTGCGGGATTCTAGTAGCCCGTTGTCAGTCCTAGTCTTCAGGCAATGAAGCCCTCGAGGGTCACCATGTCTT
>Ga0316188_10000769_pt1 | contig 14599 bp, 11 predicted proteins | sample Phiworburrow1_MG_FD_204933 | JGI IMG/M metagenome (GOLD analysis project Ga0316188, IMG submission 204933) | Coastal sediment microbial communities from Maine, United States - Phippsburg worm burrow 1 | ecosystem: Environmental > Aquatic > Marine > Coastal > Sediment | place: USA: Maine...
CATTGCTGCTTCGATTCGCTCACGGCGCCGCTCACCCGTGGCAAATCTCTCGCCCCATTCGACAAACTTCGCGACACCGGCTCGCATATCCGCTGCAAGCCGCGGGAGGTCCTGCACTCGCCCGAAGTGAGTCAGGTACATATTCCGTGGCGCCCGCTCCATCAGGCGCTCCATCGACTCCAGCAGGGCCGGGGGGTCGAACTGGATCGGCGTGGTCGTCGGAAAGATGAAGGGCCCGCTCGACGTATCGAGCTCGCGGTAGGAAATGCCGAAGGTGTCCCCGCTGAACCAGCCGCGGCTGAACTCATCCCAAACGCAGAAGTGGTGACGCGCATGACCGGGCGTATCCTTGAACTCCAGCGTTCGCCCCCCTACCTGCAGGCTGCCTCCGTCCTCCATAACCAGCAGCCGCTCCTCGGGCACGGGTACCAGGGCGCCATGCTGGGCCTCGTATTCCTCGTCGCCATAAACCGCCCTCGCGCTGGCCTCCAGGCGGGACGGATCGAGCATGTGACGAGCGCCGCGCGGATGGACGACCAGTGTTGCGTTGGGCAACCGCTGCATGAGACGGCCGGCGCCGCCGGCGTGGTCGAGATGAACGTGGGTCACGATCACGTGGCTGACCTCCTCGACCCTGCGGCCGCGTTGGGCTATTACCGTCAGGATGCGGTCCACGCTGCGATTGTTGCCGGTCTCCACCACTGCCAGCGCGGAATCCGTTTCGAGCAGGTAGCATGCGGCCATTTGCGGCCGCACCATGCCACTGTCGATGGCCACGATTCCGCCCGGGTACTCCAGTGAGGTGATGCACTCTGTCATTTCTTCGCCCCTCATCGCTGGGATTGATACTCTTATCGCCCATTTTCGGCCGATCGGGGAGCCGAAAGCAAAGGGCTTGCGGCGAGGCCGAGACGGGCCGACGAGCAGGAAAGGGCAAATCTGACTACAATAACCGCCTTTGTCGGGATTTTCGGAGCAGGTTGTGAACGAACAGGAAAAACACCGCTATTGCACCAACAAGTTCATCGAACTTGCCAATCAACTCAAAGATGAGAAAATCGACCCTACCCTCGTTTCGGGTGCGCTGATGACCGCATCCGGAATCTACGCCACCTTTGTCGCTGCCGGCAACGAGGGAGCGCTGGAGCCCAGCGGCGTGGACAAGGTTGTCGCATTGTACCGCCGGACCCTCGAGCATCACCAGGAAGTGAAGAAAGGCCAGCTGGAGCAGGTCAAGGGCTGATTGGCGAGAGACCGGATGGACATGCGCGTTCCACTGAAGATTGCCGAGCCGGTTCCGGTCCAGGACCGCCTGCAGCGTTCGCTGCGCGAGCTGCGCGTGTCCGTGATAGATCGCTGCAATTTCCGTTGCACGTACTGCATGCCGGCCGACTCGCTGAACGGCCGTGGTGTCTTTCTCCCACTGGAAAAGCTGCTCACGGACCATGAAATCGAGACATTGGTGCGCGCGTTCGTGAAACTGGGTGTGCGCAAGCTGCGTATCACCGGCGGTGAGCCGCTGTTGCGGCCGGGGCTGCCCGCTTTGATCCATCAGCTAGCTGCGATTGAGGGGCTGGAAGACATCGCCCTGACCACCAACGGTGTGATGCTGCCCCGGCTGGCCGGAGACCTGGCGGCAGCCGGCCTGAACCGCATCACGGTCAGCCTGGATACTCTGGACGAAGAGGTGCTGGCGCGGATGAGCGGCGGCCGGGCCAGACTCAATGACATTCTCGCGGGCATCACGGCCGCCGAGGTCGCCGGTTTCCAGCAAATGAAGATCAACACCGTCGTCCAATGTGGTGTCAACGACCACACCGTCATGGACCTGCTCGACCATTTCCGCGGAACACCGCACAGCGTGCGCCTGATCGAGTACATGGACGTCGGCAACAGCAATCACTGGAGTGTCGACGACGTGGTGCCCAATGGGAAATGGGTTTCGACCATCGGGAACCGTTGGCCTATTCGCCCGGTGATATCCCACAATCCGGCTGAAACCGCCCAGCGCTTCGAATACCTCGACGGGCAGGGGAAAATCGGCTTCATCAGCTCCATCTCGCAACCTTTCTGCGGCGGCTGCACCCGGGCTCGCGTAACGGCCGACGGTTTGTTTTATACCTGCCTGTTTGCAAACCGGGGTACCAACCTGATGCCCCTGATCCGCCACGGGGATAATCCCCATGATCTTATCGACCGGATTGCCGCAGTCTGGGCAGGCCGCGGCGACCGCTACAGCGAGCAGCGCGACCTACCTCGGGAAGAGCGGCAGAAAGTAGAAATGTACCGGCTCGGCGGTTGACCAAATGAAGATCGAGATTCGGTATTTCGCCGCCTTTCGGGAAGCCACCGGCATAGCTTCGGAACCCGTTGACACCCAAGCGGAGACCACTGCCGCACTGTTCGCCGAATGTATCGATCGCTACCCTGCCCTGCGGAACTACTCAGCCTCACTGGTGGCCGTCAACGACGAAATGGCCGACTGGGAACACGCGTTGGCAAACGGCGACGAAGTCCTGTTTTTTCCTCCCGTTGCCGGCGGCTAGGCGTGTTCCGGATCACCTCCCAACCGATCGACCTTGCGGCAGTGCGCAGCCAGCTGCTCGACACCGGCTGCGGTGCCTATGTGCAGTTCGAGGGCTGGGTTCGCGATCACAACGAAGGCCAGCAGGTGCTGCGGTTGGAGTACGAGGTCTACGAGCCGCTGGCTATCAGGGAAGGCCAGCGAATCCTCGACGAGGCCATACAGTGCTTTGGCCTGCGCAAGGTCACTGCGATTCACCGCAGCGGGATGCTGGAACTGACCGATGTCGCGGTGATCGTCGGCGCGGCCTCGCCCCACCGCGGCGAAGCCTTCGACGGCTGCCGCTACATCATCGACCAGCTCAAGTCGCGACTGCCCATTTGGAAAAAGGAACATTACGCCAATGGCATGGCGGAGTGGGTCAACTGCCAGCGCTGCGCCGAGGCGGGTCACCAGCACGAACAATAGGAACGCGATTTGATCGCGTTTCGAAGATGCCTCAACAGGAACTTACAACTCTTCGATAATTGCTTCGACCTCGGGCGGCAGGCCATCGGGATGTATCCAGGTGCCGCGTTTGCCGCCTGACTTGTAGAGCAGGCGGGTCGGGCCGATTTCCAGCGCCGGGTTGACCGGTTTTACCAAGTCCCAAATCGTCAGCAAGGCGACCGAGACGCCGGTCAGCGCTTCCATTTCTACGCCGGTTTTTTCCGCGATCTCCGCGACGCAGAACAACTCCACGGCGTGGGCTTCGGGACGCAGCACCGAGTGAATCATCACCCGGTTCAGGGCGATCGGGTGACACAGCGGCAACAACGCTGGAGTCTGCTTGGCCGCCTGGATGCCGGCGATTTCCGCCATCGGCAGCGGATCTCCCTTGGGCAGCCGTCCTGCGGTCAGCAGATTGAATGCTTCCTGCCCGATATGAATCCGCCCGCCGGCAACCGCCACGCGTCGCGTGACCGCCTTGCCCGAGACGTCTGCCATCGCCCAGTTTTTCCTGCTGCTGTCGATCATTTCGAATGCTCAACCTTGCCAACTATTGGAATTCGTAGGACACGCGAACGCCCCCGTATACATTGCGCCCGGGCGCCGGCTCATAATAACGCCCGAAGGCAGCGTTCAGACGGATATTGGACATGTAGCGTTCGTCGAACAGGTTATTGATACCGGCAAAGGGTTCGACGGTCCAATGGTCCGCTTGCCAACGGAAGCCGCCGCGAAGATTGGATACCAGGTAATCGCCGGTTTCCACCGAGTTGGCGTCATCGGCGTAGAATTGCCCCGCGTAAAGCAGGTCCCAGCCGGCGTACAGGCCCGACGCGTGCGCCCAGTTGAGCGCTAGGTTGACCAGGTGTTCGGGAATGCCCGGAATGCGGTTGCCATCGAACACCACCCCGTCAGGGCTGCTGAACTCCTCGAAGGTGAAATCCGACCAGGTGTAGGCGGCGCTGCCGGTCAGGCCGGGCAACAGTTCCATAGCCAGCATGGCTTCCAGGCCATCGTGGGCCGACCGGCCCGCGTTGCGATAGAACGACTGGCCGGAACCCTCCAACTCGAAGGGCACGATCTCATCCTGCACGTCGATGTGGAACAGGGCCAGGTCGTATCGCAGCCGTCCGCTGACCAGGCCTTTCAGACCGAGTTCATAATTGGTCGCCGTCTGGGAGTCGATGTCGGGGTTGAAGCCTGTCGGACCGTAGGGATTGGCCAGTTCGGTGGTCGCCGGCGGATCGAAGGAGGTCGAAACGTTGCCATAAAGGCGCAGGGTGTCAAGCACCGCCCAGTTCAATCCGAGCATGGGACTGAATTCCCGGAACGTGCGCTGTCCGGAACCGGTGGCCCCAGTGCGGTCCGTAACCCGGTACTCGACCTCGTCGAACCGGCCCCCCAGCGTGAGTGCAAGGTCATCGGCGAGGTCGATCGCGTCCTGCACGAACAGGGCCCGGGTGGTGACATCCTCGTCCTGGTCGGTGGTCAAGTCGCCGACACTGCCATCATTGTTGGCGAATCGCACGCGGTGGTCGCGCTGCGCGTCGTAGTCGAAGCCGACGATCAGCCGGCCGCTGCGCCCTGCCCAGTCCGTCGCCCAGCCGTACTGGGCCCCGAAACCCGCAAACTTGCGGTCTAGATCGACGCTGCCGCCCTGGCCGTTGCTGTTCACGTCGAACGGCAACCTGTTGAAGAAGTCACGTTGTACATAGTAGTTGCGCAGCAGCAGTTCGCGTCCACCACTGAAAGCCTTGCGAAAAGCGATACCCAGGGTCTGCTGGTCGAGGCTTTCGCCTGCGTTGAATTGCAGGTTCCGGGGGGCCGCCTGCCGCGGGTTGGCCGCCACTTCCCGGGCGGTGAGACCACCCGGATCGTCCGCCGTCGGAGAGTCAACGGCGTTCAGCAACACGGTGAGGCTGGCGGTATCGTCGAAGTCATAGCGGAACTTGGTGTTGACCAGGTCATTCCGGTACGCGGCATGGTCCCGGTAGCCGTCCAGTTCGGTCGACGAACCGTTAACGAGCCAGTTCAGGCGACCGGCTTGGCCCCCGGCCTTGACCTGCCATTCACTGAAGCCATAGGAACCGGTGTTGAGCCGGCCGGACAGCACGGGGCTCGGCGGCCCGTCCTCGGTGCGAATATGAATGACGCCACCCGACGCGGAGCCATAAACGGCTGAAAAAGGCCCCCGAATAACTTCGACCGCTGCCACCGACCCGAGATCGATCGCATCGACGCTGCCCTGGCCGTCCGGCAGGGTCTGCGGAATGTCGTCAGCAAAGATCCGGATGCCCCGAATTCCGAAGTTCGCGCGGGCGCCGAAGCCCCGGATCGCGATGCGCAGATCCTGGGCGAAGTTGTATCGGTTCTGGAAGAACAGGCCGGGCTGAACAGCCAGGGCCTCGTCCAGCCCGAGTTGCTGGCGCGCGCGCTGCACCTGCTCACCTGACACCCGGCCGGCTGCAAACGGCAGGCTGGACAGGTCTGTGGGAATCCTTGTCGCGACCACGACGACTTCTTCCAGCGCGTCGGGGTCGACTTCTGCGGCCGCGGAAGTGCTCGACAATGCGGCAAAGAGAACCGGTATCAGCAGGCGGCACGGACCATGGTCGCGCGGGGGGATCATACGCACGACCCCTGCCGCCGACACGCAGCCGCGCACCAGGACATCAAGCGGACTGGCCTCGGCGGTTCTGCAGAACCACGACTGGCCCGGCAGCGGTCCGGAAACGCGATTGGCGCACGAACAAGAGCGCTATTTGAGCTGCGATTTGAAGTAGTTGAACGAATGGACCAGGGCCTTTTGAATCTTCTCGCCCTCAGCCACCAGGGCTTCCCAGCGCTCGTCGCCGGCCGCCCTGATCTCGTCGATCTTCTTCTTCATGGCGCCGGCAGAAGCTCGCAGGCCTTTCATCTGCTCGTCGTACTTGGCGCCAAACTTCTCCTGACCCGCCTGGATCTTGACCTCCAATTCGTCAATCTGCGCATTCGTTTCATCGAGTTGTCTCTTCATGGCGTCGATGAACTCATCTCTTTTCGACATGGTAGCTGCTCCTTCTCAACACTTAACCTGGCCGTGCCAACCTGGCGATGACACGCCGGGACGGGCAAACAATTGCCCCCATCGCTTCAATTATAGCTTTTCCCGGTCTTCAGCTGCGCGCAGCGCCTGATCCAGATCTGACTTGAGATCCTCCAGTGATTCGATACCGACGCTGAGCCGCAAAAGCGATGGCGGCAAATGCTCCTGGCCGGCATTGGATGCCCGCCGTTCCATGGTGGATTCGACTGCCCCCAGGCTGGAGGCGTGCCGGACCAGGCGCAGCGCCCGGCATACCGCGTCCGCGCCTGCGGCCCCACCGGTGACATCGAATGAGATCATGGTGCCGAAGCCGTCGAGCTGAGCCGCCGCCAGGGCATGACCCGGATGGCTGCGCAGACCGGGGTAACGAACGAGTTCGACCATTGGATGATTTTCCAGCCATTCGGCCAGAGCCTCGGCGTTTTGCTGCGCCCGCTCGAAACGCAGCGCCAGCGTGCGCAGGCCGCGCACGGCGAGCCAGGCTTCCAGCGTGCCCGGTGTCGCGCCGCCCAGCGTGCGTGACTGGCGGAGTGAGCCGAGCAGTAGCGCGTCGCGGGCCACCAACATCCCGGCCAACAGGTCCGAATGCCCACCGATGAACTTGGTCGCGGAATGCATGCTGATGTCCGCGCCCAGTCGCAGCGGCTGCTGGTTCAGCGGCGTGGCGAACGTATTGTCAACGGCCAGGATGGCGCCGGGCTTGCGCGGCGCGGTGCAGATGGCCCGAAGATCGGCCACCTTGAGCAGCGGATTCGAGGGTGATTCCAGCCAAAGCAGGTCGGCATCGCCGGCCGCCTCGATCCATCCAGTCGTGTCTTCCGTGGCGATGCGGTTTACCCGGTAGCGGCCCTTCCCCGCGCCCACCCTGGCGAGGTGTACCACGCCCTGGTAGCAGTCATCCGGCAGCACAACCCGTGCGCCGCTTTCAAGCTGGTCGAATACGGCCGCGGCGGCCGCCATGCCGGAGGAAAACGCCAGCGCCTCGCCGCCTTCCAGGTTGCCGATGATGCCCTCGAGCGCTTCCCAGGTGGGCGTGCCACCATCCCTGGCATACTCCCGGTCGCCGCCGAGCAGGAAGTTGGAGGCCGGTACCAGCGGCATGTTGAGGGGTGCGCCCGGTTCTTCGGGACGTCCGGCGCTGACCAGCCAGGAGGAAGGACTGAGTTTCTGCATCACGCGGGTTCCTTGAAAGGCGATCAGGGCACTATAACGCTGTCTGCTGCCAGAACGAAGGTTCGACCTCCATCCACGGGGGGTTGAGCCTGGCGATTTTCGCGTAGACCGGGCAATCCTCGCGATGGGGCGACGGCAGGTAGCCAATCGACATCAGGAACTCGCCCGTGATCTCGCCGCCGGTAAAGCGAAAGGTGTTTCGAAACAGCTTGACCCACTCCGCCTTCCGCAAGGGATGGTGCGACCGCAACCAGCCGGCAAAACCGCCCTGGGCATCGCGCATCTGCTGGATGACCCTGGCGTTAGCAATGGCCGCGTCAACCTTGAGCCGATTGCGGATGATGCCAGGGTCAGCCAGCAGCCTGGCGCGGTCCGTATCCCCGTAGGCTGCCACGAGGTCGACGTCGAAGCCGTCGTACGCCTGGCGGAATCCCTCGCGCTTCTTCAGGATCAGTTCCCAGTTCAGCCCTGCCTGGTTGATTTCCAGCAGCAGCCGCTCGAACAGCAGGCGTTCATCCTCGATCGGGAATCCGTATTCGCAGTCGTGGTACGGCCCGTGGATCTCACTGTCCGCGGCAAAGTCGCAATAGGTAGTCATCGCTGAAGTTCATCTTTACCAGGACGGGAGAATGACACGTTCGGCTCTGGCAGGGAATGGCTGTGGCCTCACCATCCTGAATCGCCAGACCGGACACAGGCTTCGAAGCGCTTTCTGACTTTCTTACGCGTCGCCGGGCAGTGTGCTCTCAAAAAGGCGGAGCAGGATCCTCTGCCGCGCGCTATCTCCAGACCCTATTCTCGCTGGCAAGGGGTGTTCTGTTTGCTGATGCATGCGAGATGCATTGCTGACGACCTAATTCACAGCCTGTCACGAAGGGAAATTGCCATGCCGAGATCAAGGGGCCGCCGCCTGTATTCCGCGATTTTTGTCATTCTGAGCCTGTTGGGCACATCACCCCCGGCGTGGTCGGAACCCGAAAACAATCGCTGCCTGACCCGGGAGCAACTCAACATCGAACCCATCTTTTCGGCTTGCCCACCGCTCGTGGACCAGGCTTCGGTCTCCGACAGTTCATTCATCGCCAGGCTCCGCATTTATAACGGTCCTGACCGCTACACGATGCGCTGGCGCGGCCAGGGCTACTTCAACGAAGACGTCTTCACCTACAACGAAGAGACCGGCTTGTACGACGGCTTTTGCGCCACCCGGGCCTGTTCCATCGGCCACGGCGGCTGGGTCCAGATGGAGCATTGGGATTACTTCGTGGGCACCTTGCTGGCGGACAACGTCGGAACCTGGACCTACGAGGAACTGCACGACGATGTGGTCTCCCAGTCGCGGACTTTCGAGGTAAATGAACTGACCCTTTCCGCGGTGAGCGGAGCCAACCAGATTGGCATCGTCGATCAGAATGTTCCTCATCCACTGGCTCTGAAGCTGGAGTCGTTCGAGGGCATCGGCATCGAGGACGAGGTCATCGGCTGGTCGATCGATGGCCCCAAGGGCGCCAAGAGGGCGGCTGTCTACGGATTGGGCAGCGGCAGCGAAACCGATGCAAACGGCATCGAAAATGCTACCGTCCGCCTGGGTTCAAAGCCGGGAAATTACACGGTGACGCTGAACAACCGCCGAATCACTCCGGATTCGCAGCCAACCTTTACATTCACCGCAATTGACGATATCGAGGATACCAACCCGGAGTTGGAACACCCCGATGTCGAGGAAGGCGTGGGCGAATCCAGGGCCCAGCAATGTGACAAGGTCGGAAATCCAGTTACTCTTTCCATCGGTAACAAATTTCAACGCGAGGTGGATTTCGAGTCAAATGGACTTTCACCCATCGAATTCATCCGCTACCACAACAGCCTTGGCTTCGTTTCCGAATCGTTCAGGAACTACTGGACGCATACCTATGATCGCTACGTCGAGATCCCGGGCGATCCCCGCCGGGATCCGGTAAAGGTGGTCCGCCCCGATGGCAAGAAAATCAATTTCAGCTGGAACGGCAGTCGCTACCTCGCGCGCCCGGGTGTTTACGTCAGCCTTATACAGACAGCTAACGGCTGGCGCTTCGTCGACGCCAGCTCGACGACCGAAAACTTCGATGCGAACGGCCTCTTGCTGGACATCACCGACCGCTTCGGCCGGTCACAAGTCGCGATGCGCGACAGGAACGACCGGCTGGCCAGAATCGAAGACGGCGTGGGTGGTCGGCTCGAGTTCAGCTACGACGGCAATGGTCGACTGGCGACTGTAACCGACCAGGCCGGTCGTAGCTGGTCCTATGGCTACGAAGTGCTCGGCAGGCTCGCCCAGGTCGACAAACCCGATGGCACAACACGCCAGTATCACTACGAGGACCTGAGGCATGCCTACGCCCTCACCGGCATTACCGCGGAAGATGGCCAGCGCTATTCCTGGTACGAGTACGACGAACAAGGCCGGGCGACCGCCTCTTATCATGCGGGCGACGCGAACCGCGTGGATATCCGCTATGGAGCCAACGGTGAGCGGATTGTCCTGGACCCACTGGGCAAAGCAACCGCCTATCAGACCCGTATCGAGCACAAGCGCGGCGTCCTGGATAGTATCAGTGGGCCCATCTGCTCACAGGGCTGCGGACAGACCGACACCCAATACAGCTACGACGCCGATCTGAATGTAATCAGCAAAACCATCTATGGCGTCACCACCCGCTATGGCGACTACGATAGCAATGGCCAGCCGGGATACGTGATCCAGGCCTACGGCACAGGCCAGGAGAAGCAAGTCGAGTACGAATACGACCCCAACTTTCCTGACCGGGTCGCCCGGATCACCGAGCCGTCGGTTTATCCCGGCAGGTCGAGGGTCACCACGCGCAACTTCGACCTGCACGGCAACCTGGTCGGCGAGACGGTCTCCGGATTCGATCCCTTTGGCCAACCGGTCTCACGCACCGTCAGCCATGCCTTTGACGGCCCGTTCGGGCAGATTTCCACAATCGATGGCCCGCGGACGGATGTCGAGGATGTGACGAGCTACGAGTATTACCCGGATAACGCGGCAGAGGGACACAACCGGGCCCGGCTGAGAGCGATCGTCGATCCAAACGGCACCCGAACGCGGGATGACATCGTGTACAGCGCGACCGGCAAAGTCCTTGCAGAGGTGAGGCCCAACGGTATCGTGGTGAACTACGATTATTACGCCGGCAATGACCTTATCAAGTCGGTGACCGAGTCCGGCGGCGGCCTGTTCAATCGCACCCAGTGGGAATACCTGCTCACCGGGGAAGTGCGGCGCATTACCATCGACGACGAAAGCGGGGCTGAAATCATCACGCAGTTCGCTTACGACAGCGCTCGGCGCCTGCGGCGTGTCGAATCCCGGGTAACGCAGGGGCTGCTCTTTTCCGCGGACCAGTGGGTGAGTTTTGATTTCGATGCCGCCGGCAACGTGGTTACCGAGACGCATGGGTCTCGCGACGCGCCCGGCAAGGACCTCGTCATCGAGCGTGTCTTCGATGCCTACGACCGGCTGGATGCGGTCACGCGGGGCGGTATCACCGTGGACTTCGACTACAACCCGGACGGGACCCTGGCGTCGAGGACCGACGGCAACCTGAACACGGAAACCTATACCTATGATGCATTCAAGCGCCTGACCAGTACGCGGCGTGCCGGCGAGATCATCACGCTCCTGACCCATGACAGCCAGGGCCGTCAACAGACAGTCAGCGACGCGGAGAACCATACGACCCGGTATCTGCACGATGACCTCGGCAACCGGATCCAGGTCGACAGCCCGGACAGCGGCACTTCGACCTATACCCACAACGGCTCCGGACAGGTTGTCAGCCAGCATGACGCCGAGGGACGGCAAAGCGTCTTCACCTATGATGCGGCGGGCCGCCTGAGCGCCATCGACCACGACGGCACGGATTACGATATTGCCTATACATTCGACAGCTGCGACAACGGCGCTGGCCGCCTGTGTACCATCGCCACCGGCTGGGGACACAGCATCCGCTACGGCTGGAATGATCTCGGCGAGCTTGCCTCCGTCACCACCGACGAAGGGCAGCTGAGTTATACCTATGGCCCCGGGGGTACCCTGACGTCCATCACATACCCCTCGGGTCGCACGGTGTTGTTCCGACTTGACGGCGGTGGGCTGCCCGTTCAGATCAGGCTGCGGCTGAACGATGGGACGGAGTCGATCCTCGTGGACGACATCGCCTATTCCGCGCTCGGCCGACCGGTCGCCTGGCGATTCGCGAATGGCCTGCAAACCAGCGTCGACCTCGACGCCAGGCAACGCGTTGTGAGCATCGACGTGGCCGGAGTGTCGAGCTGGCAGGCCGGCGCGTACGACGCGAATGACAACCTGCTTGACATGGACGACGGAATGGATCGTTTTACATTCGCGTACGATGCATTCGACCGGCTGGTGCGCGCAGACAGCAGCGTATCGGGCATCCACATCACCTACGATGGGGCGGGCAACCGCCTTTCGAAGACTGCCGCCGGAGAAACCTGGCTGGCCAGCTATGAAGCGGGCTCCAACCGGCTGGCACGCTATGCCGGCAGGGAGTACCAGCTCGACGCAAACGGCAACACCACCGGCGTGCTTGCCGATGGCGTGCCAGAGCGTCATTACATCTACTCCGGCCACAACCGGCTGGTCGAAGTGCTCGACGAGCTTTCAGCGTCCCGTTCGGCAGCCTATCGTTACGATGCGCTGGGGCAAAGGGTCCGCAAGACGACAGCCGCGGGGACACGTAAATTCATCTACGGCCTGCAGGGCGAGTTGCTGGCGGAACTGGATGCCGACGGTCACAGCCTGCACGAATATGTCTACCTGGACGGCCGGCCGGTCGTGGACCTGCACGAAATGCCCGAACTTCCGCCCCCGTCCGCATCCCGCGAGATCCTGATCGACAACGACGCCGCGACTGTCTACGGGGCCAACTGGCAGACCAAGTCCAGTGCCGACGCCGTCAATGGCACCTACCTGCAGAATCGCAAGCGTACCGATCGCGCGGTCTACTGGTACGTAGATCAAGCGGGATTTGCCGGCGGTGCCTACGATGTGTACGTCAGGTGGCTGCAGCCTGCCGGTGAGGGCAGCAGCACCGTCTACAACGTCAAGGTTGCCGGCCAGACCACGCAGCGGGTGATCGTCGAACACCAGGGCCGCGAACCCGGCGACTGGGTCCTGCTCGGCAACTTCGAATTTGCGCCGGCCGGCGCAGGAACCAGCCAGTACGTAGCCCTGACCGGCTTCAGCAATGACCACGGCTTCGAAGGCACCTTCCTGGAGGCGGATGCGGTAAGGCTGGTGTCGACCGGAGTCCCGGCGGGGGGTTCGTCGCTGAAGTTCATCCACGGCGACCACCTCGGCACGCCTCTGCTCGCCAGCGACGAGGCCGGGCAAGTCATCTGGTCCGCTAACCGTCTGCCATTTGGCAGGACCACAGCTGACGAAGATCCGGATGGCGACGGCAATGCGTACCAACTAAACCTGCGCTTCCCCGGTCAGTATTACGACGCGGAGACTAGCCTCCATTACAATCACTTTCGCATGTACGACCCCTCGCTGGGACGCTATCTGCGCAGCGACCCGCTGGGCCTGGATGGCGGAATCAACCCGTTCCTGTATGCACATGCCAACCCGGTCAGGTTGACCGATCCGCTGGGCTTGCGCGTGCAGGGCGAGTGGATTCAGCCGCCCCGCTTCAACCTGCGGGAGGCCGGCATCGACGACTGGGAATTTCTCGCACCGTCGCTCTCACCCTGGGGTTACTTGCAATTTGTCCGCTTGCGAGGACATGCTTCGGGTTACATCAATATCGACGTGAGCTGCACAGAGGACTGTGACACGTGGGAGATTCATGACCGGCTTTCTGTTGCCGCGCAGGGGTCGATTGATGTCGGACCGAACCTCTACGCACTGGGCGTCGGGTTCGTAGCCCGCAATCCGTTTGCCGGAATCGGGGCCAACATGGCCTTGGGCGGGGCCGCCTTGCTGCGGGCAGAACTCCACTTTCTGAGCGTGGCGCAAGAAAAGGCGGGGCCACTGATCGCAGCGTTGCTCGCCGAGGGACCGACGCTCATCTGCCTGAGTAGTAATACGAATGATCGATAAAGACCAATGCCTCTACCTGTTCCTGCTGCTCTACGGGGCAGCTATCCTCGCCCTGTTTGTCCGGGCATTCGTGCGCCGCCGGTTGCTGGAATACTGTGACGGTCAGCTGGAATCGCCGGGTGCCCGGCCCTCCGGCAGCCTCATCAGTAGGATGGTCCTGGCCATTCCGCGGCAATTCAGCGCACTGCGGGGGCTGGGGCGATCCATCGAGAACGCGCCCGCCGCTGTCCAGTTACAGCACAGGCATTTTCGGATACTGACCGGGGTCGCGGTGTTCCTGGTCGCCTGCGTTGTCATCTTTTCAATGGGAGCACACAAGGTGTGCGGGGCTTGACCATAAGGCGGCGCAAGCAGCCTGAGGGGCGGGATGAATGGTGGGCCCTGCAGGACTGGAACCTGCGACCAATCGATTATGAGTTGGGCCAAGCGATCCTAGGCCTCAATTAAATCAGTCACTTGCGGTGCCTGTCCGATTTGCTTGTGACGAAAAATGGCTGATAACGAGCGTAGCCACCGGTTATCACGTCACAAATCCAGCACAGCTTGAGCATTCCCAAGCTGTAAGTCGGGACTTTCGTTGTGGCGCTATTAACGGAACAACACTGCAGTCTCCGAAATGTCAGCTTTCGACTGCGGATTCAACCGGTCAACGCAACACACTACTATCTTCGAGTGAGATGAGGAGTGTTGCATCATGGCCCGTAAACCACGCATCCATTACACCGAAACCGATAAGGCAGTGATGTGGGATCGCTGGCAAAAAGGCGATTCTCTGGAGAAGATCGCACAACTCTTTGACCGCTCCCATGGCTCAGTAGCCCGCATTCTTCGACAGACGGGCGGGATACGGCCACCCAAGAGAGTACGGTCCAGGCAGACATTGTCAGCGGCCGAACGTGAAGAGATTTCGCGTGGTGTCGTTGCCGGTTGCTCACTGCGTTCGATTGCGGCTTCATTACATCGTGCACCCTCGACCATCAGCCGGGAGATCCAGCGCAACGGCGGCCAACAGCAGTATCGAGCCACGGTGGCGGATCAGGCAGCCTGGGATCGAGCCCATCGCCCCAAGACCTGTAAACTGACACAGAATTCTGCGCTGGCCTGTATCGTAGCGAACAAACTGCAGTCGGCGTGGTCACCACGACAGATCGCAGGGTGGCTGAAGCGTACCTACCCGGACCATGAGACTTACCAGGTG
>Ga0316188_10000771_pt1 | contig 14586 bp, 13 predicted proteins | sample Phiworburrow1_MG_FD_204933 | JGI IMG/M metagenome (GOLD analysis project Ga0316188, IMG submission 204933) | Coastal sediment microbial communities from Maine, United States - Phippsburg worm burrow 1 | ecosystem: Environmental > Aquatic > Marine > Coastal > Sediment | place: USA: Maine...
TCGAGCACTCCCTGCCGGTGCAGAACGTTTACAGCGATGTCGTGCAACTGTGGTCACAGGTCGATACCGCCTACACACCGACCTTCATCGTCTCCTATGGCGGTTTGATGGGTGAAGAGTACTGGTACGACCGCACCAATGTTTGGGAAAACCCCCGCCTGCTGCGCTATACCCCGAAAAGCATCCTTTATCCCCGTTCAATCCGCCGGCCAAAAGCACCGGACTCCGAATACAACCACTTCTATGTTGCGCGAACTGCGAAGGCACTGCGGGATGCCGGTGTCAGGGTGAATATCGGTGCCCACGGACAGCGCGAAGGATTGGCCGCCCATTGGGAAATATGGTCCATGGTGCAAGGTGGTTTCAGCCCATGGGAAGCACTGCGTGGCGCCACCATCGACGGTGCCGGCAGTCTCGGCATGGACCACGAGATAGGTTCACTCGAAGCCGGCAAACTGGCGGACATCACGATTGTGGACGGCAACCCACTGGAAGACATCTACCGTTCCGAGTACGTCAGTCATATAATGATCAACGGACGGCTGTACGAGGCGGCCAGCATGAACCAGGTGGCGCCGGATACCGTCGCCCGCCAACCGCTGTTTTTTGAGCTTGAAGGCGGTGATGCGTGGAGTGATGAAGCCCGCGAGGCGCAGGATGAAAAGGCCCGGGCACTCCATTGGCAACATTAAAAATGGCGTAAGGTAAAATACAGGATTAAGGTAACACAATGGAATTTCATAAAATGCTTCGCGGATGGAAGGACGTGGAGGAATATCCCGCCCAGACCATCCTGTTTCAGGAGGCTGCGTCGGCCGATTTCCTGTATATCATCATGTCAGGTGAGGTCGAGCTGACCTTGCGTGGCGAACCGCTGGGAACCGAGAAAACCGGCGGCATCATCGGTGAAATGGCCATAGCCCGGTCGGCGACACGAAGCTCAACCGCCAAGGCACTTACCGATGTAAAGCTGGCGCGTGTGGACCGTGACCAGCTCAGCGTGATGATGAGAGACAACTCGGATTTTTCACTTCATGTCATGGCTGTGCTGGCCGACCGGCTTCGAACCGTCAACCAATTTATCACCACTCATTTTAAGTCAGGTTGAAGATTCGATAACCCGCAGGCTTGAAGAATTAATAATTGCAGGATTGAAACCATGGACTTACTGGAAGTGTTTAAAGATTCGGAAGACGTCGTAAATTTTCCAGCTGGTTCCCACATTGCCGAGGAAGGCGCTGAAGGGGACCACATGTATGTCGTCATGAGCGGTGAGGTCATGATTTCAATTAACGGCAATGCCGTGGCGACAGCCCTGCCCGGTGAAATAGTGGGTGAAATGGCCCTGATTAACTCGAATATTCGCAGCGCGACCATCATCGCAAAAACCGACTGCCGGCTTGCGCTGATCGACCAGGCAAGCTTCAATTCCCTGCTCCGCTATGTGCCGGATTTTTCAATGCACGTGATGAAGGTGCTCTCCGAACGCCTGAAAAATGCCTATGACGTTATCGGGCACTAAAAAGCTTTACCATTAAACACAGGGCCAATCCTGTACGCGTACGGCAGCACTTCGGGACTGGCTGGCATCAGGAAGGAAGGAAGGCAACATGAAAAACATACCGGGTTTAAGATTTACATCACTGCTTATCGTCGCACTGTTTGCATTAACCCTGAGCACATCCACGCCGGCCGATGATGATGATAGGCCGGTTGCGCGCATCCTGGTCAGCGGCGAGGGCAGTGTTGATCTCGCGCCCGACATGGCGGTGCTGAGCTTGACCGTAACACGCCAGGCCGAAACCGCCCGCGCTGCGCTGGATACCAATTCCTCCGCCATGCAGGAAGTGCTCACGGCCATGAATACCCTGGGTATCGAGGCGCGTGACCTGCAGACCTCGGGTTTTTCCATTCAGCCTGACTATTTCTACCCGCCCCAAAAACCCTCAGGTGAGCGTGAGCCAGCTCAGATTATCGGTTACACGGTGCGCAACAGCCTAACCGTGCGGGTGCGGGATATCTCTGCGGTCGGCGTGATCCTCGACAAATCGGTCAGCCTCGGTGTTAACGAGGGCGGTAACATCACGTTCACCAATGCCGACCCCACGGAGGCCGTCACCCGGGCGCGCACCCGGGCGGTGAAGGATGCGATGCTCAAGGCAAAAACACTGGCCGATGCGGCCGGTGTAAAAACCGGGCAGTTGCTGGAGATTTCAGAGCAATCATTCAATCCGCGCCCAATGCCAATGGCCAGGGCGGAAATGTCACTGGCACGGTCTGATGGCGCCGTACCCTTGGCCACCGGCGAAAACAATTACAGGGTGATGGTCAACATCACTTTTGCGATAGACCAGTAGACCTGGATCCGGCCGGTTATTTTCCCCGGCTTATTTTATTCCGGCATCCTCGCGCGCTTCCTTGCGTTCAAGCTGTCTTTGGATGGCGATTCGGTACGCAATGTAGTATTTGAGAATATTGGCGACATACTGGACGGTCTCGGCGCCGATATCCGCCGCCGCCATGACTTCGACATTGCCGAACCATACATTGGGGTTATACCCCCGCGCTGCGGCTTTGTCGCGTAATTTTTGAATCCTGGCCGGGCCGGCATTGTAAGCCGCGAAGGCGAACATGGTCTGGTTAAAGATATCCATGCCGGGGTCGGAAAAATAACGCTTGCGGATAAAGTCCAGGTATTTGACACCGGCGTGGATATTGGGCTCGGCTGTGGAGATATCGGTAATTCCGACGTTGGCGTCCGCGGCAGTGCTCGGCAGAAGTTGCATAATGCCAACGGCACCGGCCTTGCTCCTGACGCTTTGATCGAGACGTGATTCCTGATAACCCTGTGCCGCGGTCATCAGGTAATCCACCCCATACTGTTCGCCGTATTTGGTGAAGATGTCGACCACCTCCTGAAAACGTTTGTAGTCATCTGCGGCCAGCGCGTTCTTGGCCCAGTCGAAGTCTCTCAGGTAGCGATTGATCAGGATATTGCCCTTGAGCGTGCCCTGCTTATGGGTCTTCAAAAATTCATTGAGAGCACCAGCCAGTTGCGGGCTGTCCTTGCGGATGGCAAACCCGATCCGGCCACCGGAACGAAGCACCAGGTCGTCACGAACGGTCAGGTTTTCAAATATATCGGCCCATATCTTCGCCTTGTAATCATCCACGACCGCCCATTCGAGCAGACCCGCGTTCACCATTTCCAGCAGGTCTTCATCCTCCAGTTGTTCGGGCGCATCTTCAATTCCGATTTCCGCCAGGCCCTCTTGCCTGAAGCGTAAATTCAGGGCTTCCAGGCTGGACCGGTAACTGCTGGATTTCCTCACGAATACTTTACGGCCGGCAAGGTCATTGATCGTAAGAATCTGAGGCGCAGCCGGCCCTGTCACCAAAATCTCGGAAAGCTCTCCAGTCGCCGGATTAGTGAAATCAACAACATCAGCACGCTCCGCGGTAATGGTCAAACCGGCCGCTGCGATATCGCCCCGACCGTTGATCAGACCCGGAATCAGCTGATCGCGCGCAACCGGAATGAAAACCACGTGAACCTGCAGATGCCCCGATCCAAATTTCTTGTTTATGAAGTCTTCGAACATCTTGAACAACTCGTAGGTCAGGCCCTGTTCCTGGGCGCCGTCCAGGAAGTATCGACCCAGGCCGTAAACGGTCAGCACGCGAATGATGCGTTTTTCGGTCATGACATCCAGGTCACCCGTGTGTCGTTCCACTAATAATTTGATACCCGTTTTGGCGTCCATGCCGGACATCGACGCACCGGCATCTTCTGTCCCGGAAAGGATTAGAGTATTTTCAACTTGCTGCGCGGCGGGGCTTACCTGTTCTCCAAAAGAAGTTTTGCAAGCCATCAGCGCCAGCAAAAAAATCACCACATTCAATTTATTATTCAATAACATAAAGCGTCCAGGTCGTTTGTTTTTTCAGAGGTTTTTTGAGTGTTGCGGAATTCTACATGAAACCGGGTCAAAAAAAGCAGCGGACTTGGTAAACACTGGAGGGTGAATACTTGGTATCACTCTGCTGGAAATTGTGAGCCGGAACCCTATTATTAGCTTATAGTCACGCTAAGATCGCGAACAGGCACGTCTTAATGCTGAAGAAGCTGGTTTTCATATTCACCCTGTTGCTAGTTGCTGCACTGGCATACGGAGGGCATTACCTGTCCGCAGTCCTGAATGCCGGCAGCGGTTTTTCGGCCAAGAACATCTGCTCCGGTTACTTCATCAGCGGTATGTCGGGACAGCAGATTGTTGACGAGGTGTTAATCCCCGCATCAACGGTCCTGTCGAATATAGGCTATGAGATTGACACGGAAAACCGCCGCGTCGATACGCGCTTATTCGGACTTTACCAGCGCCGCGCCGTTTTTAACCAGGCCACGGGTTGCACGCTGCTGCGGCAAGGGCGCGAAAAAATCGACAGTCAACCTGAAGCGCTTGAAGTCGAAGAACCGAATGCTTCGCTGCCCTGGCCACTGGGTTCTGCGCCCGCAGCGGAAGATCTCCGGCTAAAACCTCTTTTGGAGCAGGCATTCACCGAACCCGACCCAAAGCATGCCCGCAACACCAAGGCCGTCGTCGTCATTCATGAGGGTCATTTGGTCGCTGAAAAATATGCACAGGGCGTCGATGCCACCACGCGCTTGCCGGGCTGGTCAATGACCAAGAGCGTGACCAATCTGCTGATTGGTTTACTGGTGAATGACGGCAGGTTAAGCCTGTCACAAACGGCGCCCGTGCCGCTTTGGAACAAGGACATTAGCGACCCGCGTAATGACATCACCATTGACCAGTTGTTACGCATGAGCAGCGGGCTGGAATTCAATGAAGAGTATTCCACTTACAGCGACGTCACCCGGATGCTGTCAGTCGAAGCAAGCGCAGCCGATTTTGCCGCCTCCAAACCGCTGGTGGCACCACCGGGGAGTGTCTGGTCCTATTCGTCCGGCACCAGCAATATTCTTTCAGGTGTCATCAGGTGGACGGTGGGCGGTTATTTACAGGACTATTACGAATTCACCCAAAAGCGTCTGTTTATGCCGCTCGGTATCCGCACGGCTACACTTGAGACAGATAACAACGGAACCTTCGTCGGTTCATCGTTTATGTATGCCAGTCCGCGGGACTGGGCCAGGCTGGGCCAGTTCTGTCTGCAGGATGGCTATTGGCTGGATAAACGCTTACTACCCGAGGGCTGGATGTCTTACAGCACCACCCCGACACCAAATAACCCGCTGAACAATTACGGCGCACATTTCTGGTTGAACGCCGACCCGCAGGACGGCAGTGGGCAGAGAACCTGGCCGCGCCTGCCTGCGGATACCTATTCCATGAATGGTTACCAGGGGCAGTACGTGATCGTCATTCCATCAGAGGACCTGGTGGTGGTGCGCCTGGGTTTCAGCAGTGGCCCGGATCGCGGTATCGAGGAACTGGTTGCCGGGATTATTGAAGTACTGGCAACGGATTGAACCGGTCAACCCGGCGCAGATGCCCCCGGGTCACTCAATCCCTTATCAGGCAATTTTGCGTTCACCCTTGTCGTTCAACTGCCTGGACAGCGCGCTACGCTTCTGGCGTTCAAGGTAATCATGACGCGACTGAAACCTGGATAACTTGCCCGAGGTCGTGCGCGGCAGCGATCCGGACTTGACCAGGTCAATGATGACATTGACGCCGAAATGCATATGTATCAATTCGGAAATCTGTTGCTTCAGTTGCCTGCGCTGACCGTCATCCCTGAGCCGGGTCTCGACAACCATCACGGTGACTTCTTCCCGGTCGAAGCCAGGCACGGAAAACGCGGCGACGCCACCCAGCCGAACCCCGTCAATACGCTGGGTTACGACTTCCATATCGGAAGGCCAGATGTTCCGGCCCTTGATGATGATCACGTCCTTGCTGCGTGCCGTAATATAAATATGCCCGTCCACCTGGTAACCGATATCGCCCGTGTCCAGCCAGCCATCTTCGCTGAGCACCGCCCGCGTGGATGCCGGGTCCTGGAAATAACCGCTCATGACACTGTTGCCGCGCAGATAGATCTCACCGCACTGACGCGCGCCGACCTCATTATTCCGTTCATCACGGATGGACATTTCCAACCCGGGCAACAGCACACCACAATCGGCGTAGCTGGCGACATTGCCAACCCTGGAATCAACCGGAACGGCCCTGCCCGTGGTGGTCATGATGTCCTGATCAACATAGTCAACACCAAGCCCCAGGTCCAGGGGTGCAAAGCTGACCGCCAAGACACACTCCGCCATACCGTAGCAGGCGACGAACGCCTTCTCGTCAAAACCGCAAGGCGCCAGTGTATTCGCAAACTCCTTGAGTGGCTGCGGATTGATTTGCTCCGCACCGACACAGGCCGCTCGCCAACTGCTGAGATCGTAACGGGAATAATCTCCGGGTCTTAAGCGGCGGGCGCTCAAGGCGTAACCAAAGGTCGGACTGGAGGAAATCGTACCGCGGTTATCCGAGATCAGCTTTAACCATAACCTCGGCCGCATGGCAAAAGTCTGTGGTGACAGGTAGTCCACCGATGTCTGGGTCAGCAACGGTAACAGGATAAAACCGATAAGCCCCATATCGTGATAGAAGGGCAACCATGAAACGAAGCGGTCTTCATTGGTCAGGTTCAAGCCAAACGCGGCAATCTCACGGGCGTTGTTCAAAACCGTTTCGTGATTGATTTCAACACCGCGCGGAAAGCGCGTGCTCCCCGAGGTGTATTGCAGGTAGGCAATATCCGTGGCTGCAGGGGTATTAAGCTCCACATCTCCAGCCGGCAAGGCGTCGAAATCAGCCGGTGTGCCGGAGTAAACGAGGTTCAAATTCTCCGCAGCCTCTGCCAAAAAAGCCGCGTGTGAGTCACCGGCAACGGCAACCGTCGCGCCACTGGATTTCAGCATGCGTGCGATCTGGTTGACATAAGCCTTACGTGCGCCAAGTTGCACACTTGCCGGTAAGGCAACCGGCACCAGGCCCGCATACAAACAGGCAAAAAAGAAACGATGGAACATCGGGTTCGTTTCCGCAACGATTCCGACACGGTCTCCGCGTCGACAGCCAAGCCCCAGCAGCCTGCGCGCGAGGACCCTGGCCTGGGCACGCAATTCAGAATAACCCAGGACTGTATCAAGCTCGCCGTATTGGTTATAAAAATTGAAACCGCTAACACCACGGGATGCGTAATCCAACGCGTCCAGAAGGCTCGTGAATCCATCGGCCTTGAGTGTCAGTGATCGATTGACCGGCGTGGGCCGCAAAAGACTTTTTTCTGAATTCCTGTTCATATTTTCGATTTTCTGATTTCTATCCATGTCCAGGCACCTTCCGAACTGACCGGGGCAAAAGGGACAATACAACGTGGGCCTGCATGGCCCATTGCCCCTAGCTTATATGACGGTTGCAATCATAGGTGGAAACCGTTCCTGATTCTTGACTATTTCGGACAAGTGCTTGACACGGTTGAGGAACGAATGAGGCATCATGAGGCTACCTGGATGAAGCACCTTGTGAGTGCAATTACAATTCATCTGAGCTGACTGTCCTTGCTTCCACGCCGGTTATAACCACTGCGGTTCACCAAGGCCTTATCATGTTCTGACTGGCAGGCAACACACAGGCGCACACCCGGTACAGCTTCGCGGCGGGCCTTGGGTATGGCCGCATTGCACTCTTCACAGTTTGCCAGGCTCTTACCGCGTGGCAGGGCGCTGCGGGCGCGTTGCACGGCATCTTCGATGGTCGCGTCGATCTGATCCTGTACTGCCCCGTCGCTGCTCCATCCACCTGCCATGCTGGACTCCCATAGATCCGGATTAAAATCTTTTCTACTCTTTCAGGCGTGAATTGGCAAGGAAAAAGTCAATAAAACCCTATCAATCCACGCTGGCCAGCCAGATGGTGTGTCTTGTACCCTTTTTGCCATGCGCGTAAACGGTGACCTCTTCAACCAGGAATCCGCAACACCTGAGACGGTCGTGAAACGCCTGGTCCGGGTCTGCCGACCAGTACGCCAGGATGCCCGACGGGCTTAACGCGTCCTGCGCAGCAGCGATACCGGACATCGAATAGAGCCAGTCGTTCGCACTCTTCGTCAGGCCCTCGGGCCCGTTATCGACATCCAGTGCGATAACATCAAAGCAGGCACGACTCCGGCGTAACAGTTTTGCCACGTCGCCGACGTGAATCCGTGTACGTGGATCATCCAGCGGCCTGCCGCTGAACTCACCCAGGGCGCCGCGGTTCCATTCGACCACCTCGGGTATCAACTCCGCTACTGTTACCTCGGCCTTTGCCCCCACCTCCTGCAGCACCGCGGCCAGCGTAAAACCCATACCGAGACCGCCAATCAGCACCCGCGCGGTTTCGGTTTGTTTGAGCCGCTTGCATGGCAGGCTGCCCAATGCATCCTCGGACGCGTGTTTGCGGGTACTCATCAACTCGAAGCCACCGGAGATCTTGATGGAAAAATCATCCTTGCCCTGGTATAGCAGAAGTGTCTTGTCGTTTCCGGGAATAGGCGCTTCGCCGAGTAGAGTCCAGTGCCGCATAATCGATCCGTCCTGTCGGGGTGCTCTTTTATAAGCGCTGGGGTCTTCCCTGTCCATCGAATATGTGCGGTAAAATGAACCTGACCCCTTTAAAGCCACCCTTAAACTGTTAACCTATACGCATGCGACCAATAAAACCTAAAAGCAAGAGCCCGGACCCCGGCAGGCGCAAGCCCAAGGCCCAACTCGGTGAATGCGCGCTGTTAAAGGCAGTTACCGTGACCAAAACCGGGGCCTTCATGGATTGCGGTCTGGAGCGGGACCTGCTGGTACCCATCAGCCAGCAACTCACGCCCATGGTCGAGGGGCAGTCCTACGTGGTTTACCTGTTCCTGGACCCCCAGAAACAGGTTATCGGCAGCACCAAGCTGCATAATTTCCTCGACGAGCGTGCAAAGAACATGGCGCCGGGTGAAGAAGTGGACCTGTTAATCGTGAATGAGAGCGAGATGGGCTTCAAGGCCATCATCAACGGCACTCACCTCGGCTTGCTTTACAAGGGCGAGGTCTTCAGACCATTACGTCCCGGCGACAAGACCAAGGGGTATATCAAGGCGATTCGCGATGACCGGAAAATTGACCTGACCCTGCAAAAGCTGAACCAGCAAATGCGGAACGAATTAACCGACCGTATCCTTGCTTTTCTTGAAGCCAGCGGTGGTTCCTCCACGCTGACCGATTACAGTCCACCCGAAGACATCTACAAGCAGTACGGCGTCAGCAAGGGCAATTATAAAAATGCACTGGGCAAACTTTATAAACAACGCCGTATCAGCCTCGCAAAAGACCGGATCACACTGCTGAAAAAATAAAAAAACCGGCAAAAAGGTAAACGCAATGAACTCGAAGCAAACGGCAGCCGGCGCAACGCCGGGCAGCCATCGCCTGATGAGCCTGGACTTTTTCAGGGGTATCACGATCGCAGCGATGATCCTGGTCAATAATCCCGGAAGCTGGACCAATGTCTACCCGCCGTTGCTACATGCACAATGGCATGGCTGGACGCCGACCGACCTGATATTCCCTTTTTTCCTGTTTATCGTGGGGGTTTCAATCACGCTGGCTTTTTCAGCGAAAAAGGAAAGCCACCTGCCCCCAAAAGATCTATACGCAAAGATCATCCGCCGCACCTTCATTCTTTTTGCACTCGGCTTATTCCTGTCAGGCTTCCCATTTTTTGATATCTCCAGCCTCCGTATTCCGGGTGTTTTACAACGTATTGCGGTCTGCTATTTCGTTGCCGCCGTGCTGTTTTTAAACAGCGGCGTCAAAACCCAGGCGTTCTGGGCGGTGGCTCTCTTAATGATCTACTGGGCGGCCATGCAATGGTTTCCGGTACCCGGTGTTGGCGCCGGATCGTATGAAAAGGGGGCTAACTTTTCAGCCTGGGTCGACAATCTGTTCCTGCAGGGCCATATGTGGTCACAGACAAAAACCTGGGATCCGGAAGGCATCTTCAGCACCCTGCCGGCGATCTCCACGACCCTGTTCGGCGTGCTGACCGGCCATCTGTTACGGCTCGGAATTCCGACCATCAAAAAGGTCGAGGTGATGCTGGTTTGCGCAGCGATCGCCATAGCAATCGGGTCGGTGTGGCATTATTGGCTACCCATCAATAAAAGCCTGTGGACCAGTTCCTATGCGCTTTTCATGAGCGGCATGGCAATGGTGGTCCTGGGGGTTTCGTGCTACCTGATTGATATCAAAGGCTGGCGAAAAGGGATCAAACCGTTTTGTGTCTATGGTATGAACGCCATCACTGTTTTTGTTCTTTCCGGTATTGTCGGACGTTTGCTCTACCTGGTGAAGTGGCCATCGGCTGAAGGCATCATCACCCTGAAGGAATGGTTGGTAAACACCCTCTTCCTGTCCTGGCTAAGCCCGCTTAACGCGTCACTCGCCTATGCCCTGTGGTTTGTTTTTCTTTCCTACCTGGCTATGTACTATTTATATAGGAAGCGGATATTTATCAAGATTTAGTGGAAAGGGGTCAATCATTGGCGCGGTTTCCGTTCTTGCTTGCCTTCAAATGTACGGTGGTGGGGCCGCTGGGTGTTTAGACCGGAGACATAGGTAACACTCTGTTCGGACACATAGGTAACACTTATCTTAAACCCGATGTCCATCTAGCCACACCGAAACCAGGTTACTGGTATCGATATCTATTTGACCATCCGAAGCCGCCGAAACGATCAGGAAAGAAGCCGGCTGATCCTTACGCAAGCGTGCCGGAGGGGAATCCGAGCCTGCCGGCGCCAGCCACAACTGACCCAGTTCGCTGATATCGCGCATATCCTGCAACCCCAATCCGGCCAGGACGGCCGACAGCGATGTTGAAGTGGGTTTCAATGGCGGACCCGAAAGAATGACCGCGGGAAATCCAGCAGGATTGGTCTGTACTTCAATCCGCGGCAAGCCCTGGATGCCGAGCGTTTCGGCGTGTAAACGTGCGGCCAGGTTTTCAGTTGCATCGACCGCCCAGCAGATCGTCCCCACACCCATTTGGGCTAAGTGCGCCAGGTTATCCTGGTTCAGCCAGTCCCTTCCCGGCCAGCCTTTCACACCCACATCAAAGGCGGGTAATATTACCTTTCCATGCGCATCCACACTGGTTCCCGCGGCATGAAAGGAAGCGTCGCCAAGCAAAAATATCTGTGATGGATTGCGGGCTGGGCCGCCGCACTCCGCGGCCTGACGCCCGTTGTGCAAGTAATTGAAAGCGAGATCAGCACGAAAGGCGTGCGCGGTTCCCGATTGCAGCACCCGGCCGCCGCGAACGACGATATCTGACCAGGCATCGGTCTGGTTCTCGGCAAGGTTTTCGTAGATTTGCGGGTCGTAAGCGGCGAGGTCATCCTCGGCCAGACCGGTGAGAACGGTGAGGATCGCGACGAAGTTCAGCCGGGTCAGGTCGGTAATTTCATGACCGGCGGGCAATCCGCCACTTTCTATTAACACCACCGGTGTACCCCAGGCGGTGATATTGTCGCCGAAAGCCCTGGGACTCCAGCCCTCGTCATAGCGGGCAATGCCGCCGGGTATATAAGGCGCAAGAGCTTCTGCGATTGCGGTGCAGGCCCGCTTGCTTCGCAACCTGCCCCGTGTCAGGGTATTTTCGATATCGCCTGAAACCGCGAGCACTGAAACCGTGGCCAGGCGGCCGGTATCTCCAACCGTGGTCATGCGATTCTGGTCATGCAGGTTCAAGCCCAGCATGGGCTCATATTCATCACGTATACGCTTGAGCAAGCGGCCTTCAGGCGTGGCCAGGTGCAAGGCGTCGCGGTTGATATCGAGACCCTGTGCGTTTAACCGCTGGTAGAGCTCGGCGCCATCGGGGTTAAGCATCGGAATCATCAAGAGGGTGTAGTTCTCTAGAATTGAACGGGCTTCGGGCTGATCGGAATGCGCAAGCAGGTAGTCTGCGATATCGAGCAAGGCGGGTGTCGCCGAGGGTTCGTCCCCGTGCATCTGCGACCACAGCATGATTTTCTTGTTGCCGACACCCAGCGTGAGCATCTGGATGGAACGACCCAGACAGGACTGCCCGATCGTCTCCTGGCTAATACGATGAAGGTACCGGGAGATCAGCACGTGTATGCTCTGCAGCAATTCTGCGTGGCGTAAACAAGGCGCAGGTGTCGTTACAAGCCGCGCTTCCGGCCACTGCTGCCACAGAACCCGCGGTGTGAAAGCCCGGGTTGAATTTGACGTTAGAATACTCATAAGAAGCTGTTGACCCTGTTCTGAATCCCGTTTCGGACTGGATTTTAAATCAATCTCTGACCACCGTTTAATCATTTTCGCTGCAAGATCTACTGGTTCCCTTACTTTTAATAGACTCATTTCAATTTCGGTTTTTGGGTAGGATCTTTACTGCAATATGGTCATGGAAGCGCAATCGCAGATAGGTTCTGTATACTGTAGCCACTTTTGGTGGCATTCATTTTTATACCCAGTGGTTTGAGTATTTCGGAGCATCGCCTGGAACCCTACTCTTTGCGGGATTACTTGCGCTGGGTTTTGCGGTGGGGCTTCGTAGTGTAAATACAAAGATGAAAGAAAATGCCTGGCAGGTCGTTAGAATGCGTTCCGGCCTCATGTTGAAAGCAGCGCGTAACTGAATCATTCGCCATGGCTCCGGTCATCACTGGCCGCGACTCATCACGGCCAGGAGAAAACATTTGGCGCACAGTAAAAATGCTCCCCAAGTGTCGTTGGGTATTCTGTTCCTGGCCTGTCAACTGGCAGACATCATATGGCCCAACCTCGTTCTTCTTGGCCTTGAGGTAGTTGAAGTAGATCCGGGTAATACTGTGATGAGCCCCCTGAACTTTTCATATTATCCGTATTCTCACAGCCTGGTTGCGCTGACAATTTGGCTACTAATCGTCTGGGGCTTTTGGCTCGATCATAACAGGGCGATAAAGCCCATAAATTAGGATTCTTTAAGCGTCCACTATTGGCCGAGGCTAGTGAAAACTATTTAGCCCTCGTTGATATTGGTATAACACCGTATAAATCACCAGTCATACTGCTGAAATCGATTCAAAAACCCCACGTGTTTTGGTAACAACCTGTTAAATGGTTTTGATTACCCACTCTGGATTTCTCAATTTGGGTTCTCACACGCCCTCGGCCAGGAACAGTCATCCAAAAGTCTTGATCAGGGAGTAATTGCTGAAGTGGTTGAGCATATTAAGAGAGGGAGATATCCATCAGATAAAACGTCTGATGAATATCTTCCCCCGCCTAATTCCTGTTGTGTTGTGTACAGATTTATCTATCTCTATCTGTTAAAGGAACCATAACATGTATCAGATTATCAAAAGGGTAAAATGCAGGGTCGCCCCACATTATACAGGGGCCACCAGCATTGGGTTCGTCCTGCGAGCCCACAACATATGGGTCTGTCCCCTATTCTCTCAATTGGCTGGAGAATGATGTTCGTGAACCATTTTCCATTCACCTTTTGTTTTAACAAATAATAAAGTAATTAGGTTTTTGACTGGATGTAGCTCCCCACCTATTATCAGTTCAAAATCTGAGATAAAGGTTAAATTAGCAACATTCCCAAAATATACAGCAACTTTCAAATCCGTAGCAGCAAATTTTTGAACTCCTCCTGGATCTACAATTTCACCAAATAGTGTACGTTCATTTGCTTCATTACCCGCACTATCGAAAGATTTTCCATCATTGAATTCAACAAACTTGTCTCCATAGGCATGAAAAGAGATAAGTTGGTCCATATATGGGTCCTCATATCCACCTCCAGCTCCGAGCATAATGCTTTCTGCAATGGCCCCAAAAGTTTCTAAGACCTCTGCTTGTGCTTGTGGATAAGTTTGGTCAATTACAGAATTCTTGTCAGATTTCTCAGATGCGACCACGTTTGTAGTCGAAAAACAGACCACCAAAAACGAAACCAGTAATAATTTAATTGCTTTCACAAGCAAGTCTCCTCTTTATTAGATTTACGATTAACCCCAACCTCTCTGGAAACCATGCTTCTCGATAGCTCCTCATTCCAGGCCGGCCCCACGGAATCCCTGTAAAAAAATCCGTGCTAGGATACATATTAGGCAGCCGGTACGAATACTGCGTGATCAGAAGGCAATAATTTGCTGATAATTTGCTGATAAAAGCCGCTGAAAACCCCTAACAACGTAAGTTTTGTGCCATTGGCTGTGATCTTCAGTGGATTGGCCTGAACTAATAATGAGAGCAGACAGATTCGAATGATTTACGAATTTTCTGACTTAACACTGGACCTGGACCGGCACCTGCTAACTCGTGGTGGGCAGCCGATCAAGCTGACGAAACTCAGTTTCAAGGTGCTCCAGGCATTGGTCCAGGCAGCACCGGCGTTAATCTCACACGATAACCTGATCGACCAGGTCTGGGGACCCAGGCGGGTGATTACGCCCGACAACCTTTCCCAGAGAATGAAGACGCTGAGGCAGAGCCTGGGTGATGACCCCAATCAACCCATCTAC
>Ga0316188_10000773_pt1 | contig 14583 bp, 15 predicted proteins | sample Phiworburrow1_MG_FD_204933 | JGI IMG/M metagenome (GOLD analysis project Ga0316188, IMG submission 204933) | Coastal sediment microbial communities from Maine, United States - Phippsburg worm burrow 1 | ecosystem: Environmental > Aquatic > Marine > Coastal > Sediment | place: USA: Maine...
TAAACCAGACAAATGAATAGTGTACGTATAGGAGCTGTGGCGAAAGTATTGCCACCTTACTGCAGAGAAACCAAAGATATCTTGCCATTTGTTGAGTTATGGCTTAGCGGACAGGAAGAAAGGTTTAGAAGAAAAGTAGTAAAAGTATTTGAGGGTGCTGCTGTGGACAGGCGCTACGGAATAATGGATATTGAAGAAGTCTTTACCGCAACCAGCCTTGAAGCAAAAAACAATATTTATGTAAGAGAAGTAAAAAAACTGGGAACTACTGTTCTTCAAAAGGCACTTCGTGAGAGTGACTGGAGTCCGCATTCTCTTGATTATATTATTACAGTAAGTTGCACCGGTATTATGATACCTTCTCTTGATGCCTTTATAATTAATGATCTTGGGCTAAGACAGGATATTATCAGATTACCAGTTACCGAAATGGGTTGTGCTGCCGGTGTTTCAGGACTTATTTACGCTGCGAACTTTTTAAGGGCAAATCCCAATAAAAGAGCAGCCGTAATAGCTGTAGAAAGTCCTACGGCAACATTTCAACTCACAGATTACTCAATGGCAAATATGGTTAGTGCTGCCATATTTGGAGACGGAGCCGCGTGTGTCCTGCTTTCTTCTGAAGAAGACGCATTAGGTCCGGCTATAGTTGCGGAAGAAATGTATCATTTTAAAAACGCCACTCATTTGATGGGTTTTGACCTAACCAATACAGGGCTTAAAATGATTCTCGACCCATCTGTTCCGGAAACCATAGCGAAGCACTTTCCTGAAATTGTACATCCCTTTTTGGAAAAGAACGGAACTTCAATTGCTCAGGTTGATCATTTAATCTTTCACCCCGGAGGAAGGAAGATTGTCCAAACCGTGGAGGATTTGTTTGGAAAACTGGGTAAAAATATTGACGATACCCGCGAAACATTGCGCCTTTATGGCAATATGAGTAGTGCTACTGTACTTTATGTTCTGGAGCGTTTTCTTGAAAAAAAGCTGGGTAAAGGTGAGCAGGGATTGATGCTCAGTTTTGGGCCCGGGTTTTCAGCACAAAGGGTATTGTTAGAGTGGTAGTAATAAAAAAACAATAATTTGGACAAAGTGAAAATAAATCAATGGGCACTTATTCTTGGAGGAAGTAAAGGTCTTGGTCTTGCCACGGCCAGAAAACTGGCAGGCATAGGTTACCATATCCTTGTAGTCCATCGCGATCGTAATTTGGATATGCCAGACATAGAAAAGTCTTTTAAAGAAATTGGCTCCTCGGGGGTATTGTTTAAAAGCTTTAACAAAGATGCTATACAACAGGCTAGCAGAGAAGAATTAATCGATGAAATTAATGACTTTTTACCTGCCGGGCACAAGATTAAGGTGTTAGTACATAGTATTGCAAAAGGCAACCTGAAACCTATGTATGAACCAAATGAACAAGAACTAAGTAACCAGGATTTTCAAATTACCATAAACGCAATGGCCATAAGTTTATACGACTGGGCAAAAGCACTTTTGAATGCAGGGTTTTTTGCAGAAGATTCCCGTATCATTGCTTTTACAAGTGAGGGTTCTGCAAAAGTTATTTCCAATTATGGGGCGGTTGCCGCGGCAAAAGCAGCCCTCGAGGCTATTGCCAGGAATATGGCATTGGAATTTGCTGTTTTAGGGATAAAAACCAATTGTATACAGGCCGGGGTCACGGACACGGAATCGCTGAGGCGAATTCCGGGGAGTACTACCCTGATACAGCAGGCAAAATTGCGTAACCCTTATGGACGTCTTACCAGGCCGGAAGATGTAGCCAATGTAGTTTCTCTGTTGTGTGCTGAGGAGGCTAAATGGATTAATGGAACTGTGATAAAGGTCGATGGAGGTGAAAGTTTAAGATAATCGGAACGCATGGATTTGAATAAGATCATTGAAAAGCTCCCATATGACAAGCCATTTCTTTTTGTGGATATCTTGTCGCATGTTGATATTGATGGGGCTAGTGGCAGTTTTTATTTTAATAAGGATCTGGATTTTTACCGGGGTCATTTTAAACAGCACCCGATTACTCCTGGTGTCATACTTACGGAATGTTGTGCGCAAATAGGATTGGTCTGCCTTGGTATTTTCTTGCTTTCTGAAAATTCTGAAACAAACACAAATGAGCTTAAGGTGGCCTTCAGTAGTTCAGAAATGGAATTTTATAAGCCGGTTTACCCCGGGGATAAGGTATATGTAAGCTCGGAAAAGCTTTACTTTAGATTCAATAAATTAAAGTGCAAGGTAAAAATGTATAATGCAGCTAAAGAATTGGTATGCAAAGGAGAACTGGCCGGTATGATAAAATATTCATCTCATGGAGCATAGGGTGGTAATCACAGGTTTGGGTATTTGCGCCCCAAATGGGGTAGGGCTTCGTGACTTTACCAAAAGCCTAAAAGAAGGGCTCACTGGGATAAGCTTTCACCAGGAACTACAAGACCTTAATTTTGGATGTCAAGTTGCTGGTAAACCACAACTTACACCAGAGTATATTAATAAATACTTTACCTCATTACAATTACGGGGATTAAATGCAAGTGGGCTGGTTTATGGGGTGATAGCCGGCACAGATGCCTGGACAGATGCAGGTTTAAGCAAGGCTGAGGAAGATGAGCCCGATTGGGATAGTGGAATCATTTTTGGGACAGGTATATTGGGGGTGGATAAATTTCGCGAATCAATTCATCTCGTGGATGAAGGGAATACAAGAAGATTGGGAAGTACTTCAGTTATTCAGACCATGGCAAGCGGAATAAGCGCTTATCTCGGTGGCATACTTGGTTCCGGTAACCAGGTGACTACCAATTCATCGGCATGTACAACAGGAACGGAAGGAGTAATAATGGCCTATGACCGGATTCGATCGGGAAAGGCTAAACGAATATTAACAGGGAGCTGCAGTGACAGTGGACCGTATGTATGGGGAGGTTTTGACGCCATGCGTATTCTACCGAGAAATTATAATGACAGTCCTGCTAAGGCAAGCAAACCCCTGAGTGCATCAGCCTCCGGTTTTGTTCCGGGAAGTGGAGCAGGGGCACTGGTTTTAGAATCATTGGAAAGTGCTCTGGACAGAGGTGCAAAAATATATGCCGAAGTTTTAGGGGGTGCCGTCAATAGTGGTGGTCAAAGAGGCGGCGGGAGTATGACGGCTCCTAATAGTCTGTCCGTTCAACGCTGCATTAAAATGGCATTGGAGAATTCAGAAATAGAAAGTAAAGATATAGAGGCTATTAATGGTCATTTAACAGCTACCGGGAAAGATCCGGTAGAAGTGCTTAACTGGAGCCTGGCTTTGGAACGTTCAGGGGCAGATTTCCCATATTTAAATTCCTTCAAGGGCATTATGGGCCATGGCCTTGCCGCTGCGGGAAGCATGGAATGCGTAGCCGCAGTGTTGCAATTTAAAGAAGGGCAAATTTTTGGGAATCCAAATATTGAAGACTTGCATCCGGAAATAGAACAATTAGTTCATAAATCACGTATTCCGTCTAAAACCATAAATTTCAGGCCACAAACAATAGCAAAGGCCAGTTTTGGCTTTGGAGATGTAAATGCATGTGTTATTTTTAAGATCTTTAAGGATTAATCTATACTATGGAAAAAGAAAATCATTATCAACAATTGAAAGGGATTGTTAAACCCTATTTGCCTCAGGATGTTACGGTAGATGATATCTCCCCTGACAGTCATTTTATCAATGAACTCAATATAAATTCTGCTAATCTGGTGGATATTGTGCTTGATGTGGAAGATGCTTTTGATATAACTCTTGAAAATGATGATATGGACCAAATGCAGACAGTTAATGATGCTTTGGACATTATAGATAAAAAGAGAAGTTTAAAATAAGCATGAAATCCTTCTTCTCCCGGGCGCTCACCAAATTAACGACAGACCCCAGATTAGTGCTTTTGTACTGCATAGTATATTTCGCATGGGGAATGTTGATGAACTGGATCGGCAATGAGGCTGAGATAGCCAGGTTTAACAACTGGTGGCAGGTGTTAAGCTGCTACATATTCTATATGGTTCCTATCTCTTTAGTATTGAGAGAACTTCCTTTTCACAGGCAATATGCATACGGACTTATTGCAATGGGATTTTTAGAATTTGGAGGCTACTTCTTTGAGACATCTTATGCTTTTCCCGATAATATTCTGGATCAAATTTTCGGAATTCGAAATTTTACCTTGGGGATGGCACTTTTCTTTGCATTTTATTTTCCGCTTGGGAACTGGGCTGTAGGTAAAATATATCAATTGGTATTTAAGGTAAAAAAATAGTCCTGAAAATTTATTTTATTTGCTGATAAACGCTCTACTGGATATTTTTAACCAAGTTGAAGAGTAAGAGTTATCTCTACTTTATTCGCTTCCCGGTCATTTTTGATTTCAATATTAAAATCAGAACTAAATATGGAGGTCGTTCCCCTTAATGTATTTCCATCTTTTTGAAAATGCCAGCTGATTGTTTTGGAAATTCCTTTTATGGTTAAAACACCCATGACTTCCAGTCCATTTTCAACTGGAATTACTTCGGTGCTTTTGAAAGTGATAAACGGATATTCTTCCTCGTCAAAGTATTTACTGGATTTTAAATGCCAATCGCGTATAAAATTTCCTGTTTTTAAAGTATTGACGGTAACTGAACCCTCGAATTCAGAACTTGTAAGATCATCGGGAAAAACTTTAGATGAGGTTTGAAACCCTTCAATACTGCCATCAACATTATTAGAAACAAATACAAATCCAACTTTGGCAGAAGTAATAGATTGTTGCGCGCTTAAAACCTGAAGCGATACTATAAAACAAAACAGGAATCTTGAATAGGGATTCAAAGCTTAAAATGGGTTTTTTCTTGTACCAAAGGTAGCTTATTTCCAGAAACGATAAAGTGAATAATTTAATCGTTTTCCGGTTCTGTAACCTATATTCTATATTACTTTTCATTATAAATCAGTATTTTGCAGATAAGAACACCGCTAATGAAATTCATCTTTATATCCCTTTCGAGAAAATTAAAGCTTGTTGTTTTTTTATTTGCCTTTAGCACGATAGGTTTTAGTCAGCAGGGACAAAATAAACAGGACAAGAAAGGGCTTTCGGTTCAAAAAAGAACGGCCCTGGAGCAGTTTGAATCAGATCTGGTAATTTCTCCTGAAGATCGAATGAAATTAAAGAAAGAAAGGTTTATTGCTATTCAAAAGAGGTTGGAGATAATGGATACATTAAATATTTCCGACAGGCAACGACGCAAGTTGTTAAAAGAACTCTATCGATCTCCTTTTTCAGACGAGTGGAATAAGGTCATTGCAGGACTGGAATTCGAGGAAGGATCACATTAGTTTCCGTTGTTCTTGACTACTAAAAAAAAATACTTCCGGCTTGCCTGTCGGGACTTGCCTGAATATTCCCTGGCAAAATTCAATGAAAATATTTATGCAATGCCGGTAGACTGGAACACTACTAAAAAGTTAAATATTTTTAAAGAAATAGTTAAAGTTACGGATAGAGCATTTATGCCCTTCTATTTATGTCAAAAATTTCGTACCTTAATGACGTCAAAAAAAAATGTTTATCCCCAAAATCACACTACAATGACAGCAATAGGACCCTTATCAAGTGTTCCCAGGAATTCAGGCAGCGACAGTGCTTTGTTGAGGCTGGAACGAAATAATCAAAGTCTGTTATCCCTGGAAGAAAAATTAAGATCGTACGTCTGTGAGCCTAAAACCCGAAGGTTATACGATCGAATGGAATCTATAAAACAAAGTCTTCAGAATTTGAAAAATTCAAATCTGGAAATAATCAGGGCTTTGAAGGATCATTCGCTGTTTTATGAGGAAGCTAAAGACCGCATTCTGCAACAATTGGAAACTTATAAAACGCTGGAGTTAAAGGTACTCGAATACATTGGGATGGCTAAATTGCACTGCTAAGTGTTTTCTTTAGATGTCTTCATCCACTTTTTCTTTTTGTGGAATTAATAAAGAGGTAGCAATTCCCGTTAAGAGCGACACAATAATTATTGTAAGTGAAATCCATTCTGGGAAATGAAGGTGATCAGCAAACAGCATTTTAAACCCCACGAAAGCCAATATGACAACCAAGCTGTAATGGATAAATCGAAAATTAGCGAGCATTCTGGAAACCAGAAAATACATTGACCGCAGTCCCAATATTGCAAGGATATTAGAGCTAAATACAATAAATGGATCTGCCGTAATGGCAAGGATGGCAGGAATACTGTCCAAAGCAAACATCACATCGGTCAATTCAATTACAATAAGTGCCACAAACAAAGGGGTAGCGACGGTTAACCCCATTTTTTTTATAAAAAAATCATGACCTCTAATAATTGTGGTTATTGGGTAAATCTTTTTGATCTGCTTAAATACAAATGATTCCCTGGGATTAAAATTAGAATTTCCTGTATGCAACATCTTAAATGCTGTATAAAGAAGAAAAACCCCAAAAGCGTAAATAATCCATTCAAATTGATTTATTAATACAACTCCAAAGAGTATCATAATAGCTCTGAAAACAATTGCCCCCAATATGCCCCAAAATAATACGCGGTGCTGATAAATCGTAGGGATTTCAAAAGCTGAAAAAATAACAGCAATTACAAATACATTATCAATACTTAAGGAGAGCTCAATTAAATATCCTGTTATAAATTTTAAAACAGCATCCATGGGCGTTAATCCTGTAGGATTATCAATAATACCGGAGGAAAAAAGCCAATAGATGACGGCACTAAAACTCATAGCTACCGTAAACCAGATCGCAGACCAGATTCCGGCCTCTTTAGATCGGATTATATGATCCTTTTTATTGAATACTCCAAGGTCAAGTGCCAGGAAAATGAAAATAAGAAAAATAAAAGCGACCCAGATGATCATTCTTTCAACTATTTTGTGGCTAATATAAAGAAACGTTTTTATAATTTTGGAATGGTAATTGCCAATAGTAAATTATGTTAACCTCCTATAGGATTCAGCTAATTATAATGCTTATCTTGGGGGATAAATTTTCCATTATGAAAAATGTAATTAAAAATATTTTTAAAGGCCTGCCAATTATCCTATTCCTGATTTTTAATCATTCTATAAGTGCCCAGGTTATACCTGAAACAGATGAAGAGATGCAAGCTGCTAATCTGGTTAAGGCCTATCAGGCCGAATTAGGGATGACTGTGGAACAGGCATCGGCGGTTTATAAAAAAATTGCCGAAATATTGGTCAGGGAAAATGAAATAAAAACCAGTACTGCCAGTCCTGATGAAAAGAAAAGCAGCCTTATTGACTTATCAAAAGAGGAAACAGAATATATGGGGACCATACTGGACCCTAAGCAATGGAAGGAGTATAAGAAAATGAAAAAGACACTTCAGCCCATTTAAAATTAGTACGACAAATAAGCAAAGTGTTTTTGATGCATTAAAAATCTTTACATAAATTAAAACTTCAATATAACATTAACATATTCCCTGGCTTTGTTCCTATACATAATGTATTAGAGATGTAGGCAATGACTGTTATTTCTGTCTTTTGAGCAGTATTTTAATTCTTATAGAAAGACATTTTGTGAAATTTTAATTACATTCGGTCTTCTAAAAATTATACGTTTATGAAGATCAGGAGATGTTTTATTCTTGCCTTAGTGCTTAGCCTTGGATTTCTATATAATAATCAGGCTCAGGAAACAAAAGAAGACCCTTATCAAGGTTTAAATTTTCGAAGTTTAGGTCCGGCATTTACTTCCGGGCGGGTTGCTGATATTGCTATCCATCCTAAAAACGAGAATGTGTGGTATATAGCGATAGGCTCTGGAGGAGTCTGGAAAACCATCAATTCAGGGACTACCTGGAATCCAGTTTTTGATAAAGAATCTGCCTATTCCATAGGTTGTGTCACTATTGATGCATCTAAGCCCAGCACTATCTGGGTAGGCTCAGGAGAAAATGTAGGTGGACGTCATGTAGGTTTTGGTGATGGAATATACGTAAGCCATGATGACGGGGGGACCTGGAAAAATATGGGCCTTAAGAGATCTGAACACATATCTAAAATTCTGGTTCATCCGGAAGATTCAAATATTATCTGGGTAGCTTCTCAGGGACCACTTTGGAGTGAAGGCGGTGAGCGAGGAGTCTACAAAACTACCGATGGTGGTCTTACCTGGAACAGAACCCTGGGGAATGACCAGTGGACAGGTGCCACGGACCTATTGATCGACCCTGAAAATCCAAATATATTATATGCTGCAACCTGGGACAGACACAGAACCGTAGCTGCTTATATGGGAGGGGGTCCCGGATCAGGAATACATAAAAGCACCGACGGAGGGGAGACCTGGGAAAAATTAACCACCGGAATCCCAAAAGTTAAACTTGGTAAAATTGGCCTGGCCATGAATCCTTTTGACCATAATATGATCTATGCTGCCATTGAACTGGAACGCATGACTGGCGGTATTTTTGTTTCCTCCAACGGCGGGCAGTCGTGGAGCAAGCAATCCAATACTGTTTCCGGGGGTACAGGCCCTCATTATTATCAGGAATTATATGCATCCCCACATCGGGAAGGCAGATTGTACCTGATGAACAACTATGTAAAAATATCTGACGATCACGGGAAAACGTTCGAAAACATGAACGAAGAAGGAAAACATGTAGACAGTCATGCCATGGCTTTTAAAGTATCTGACCCCAACTATGTAATTTTTGGAACAGACGGAGGCTTATACGAAAGTTTTGACCTTACCAAAAGCTGGAAATTTATTTCAAATCTGCCGGTAACCCAATACTATAAAGTAGCCGTAGATGATAGTGAACCATTTTACAATATATATGGCGGGACTCAGGATAATGGCTCGCATGGAGGTCCTTCCAGAACAAGAAATGCAGTGGGCATAGTCAATTCAGATTGGTGGATTACTTTGGGGGCAGATGGACACCAGTCCGCTATTGAACCGGGGAATCCAAATATTACCTATGGGGAGTTCCAACAAGGCTTTTTATGGCGCATAGACCAGACAACAGGTGAAACGGTTTTTATCCAGCCACAACGTGCCTTAGGAGACCCTGCGGAACGTTTTAACTGGGATGCACCTATTTTGGTCAGTCCTCATAAACCATCAAGAATCTACTTTGCATCTCAGCGTGTATGGAAGTCAGAAAACAGAGGGGATGAATGGCAGGCTATTTCAAAGGATCTCACGCGTAACCAGGAACGTCTGGCTTTACCCATTATGGGAGGACAGCAGAGCTGGGACAATGCATGGGATGTAAATGCCATGTCTAATTACAATAGCATAACCTCTTTGGCGGAATCCCCAATACAGGAAGGTTTGCTTTATGCCGGGACGGATGACGGAATCATACAGGTCTCAGAAGATGGTGGCGCAAATTGGCGAAAAGTTGAATTAAGCACTATTAAGGGGTTGCCGTCCACACCATTTGTAAACGATGTCCGCGCAGACCTTTTTGATGCTAATATCGTTTATGCAGCCCTTGATAACCATAAATACGGGGATTATAAGCCGTACTTATTAAAAAGTACCGACAAGGGCCGTACCTGGAGTTTAATGAACGGCAATCTTCCAAGGCAATTGCTTACATGGCGTTTAGTTCAGGATCACATTAAAAAGGACTTGTTTTTTGCAGCCACCGAAAATGGTGTATATTTTACAGTTAATGGCGGATCTAGCTGGAGCCACTTAAAAGGGGGCCTACCTACCATTGCAATGAGGGATATCACCATTCAAAGAAGGGAAAATGACTTGGTTGCGGCATCTTTTGGGAGAGGCTTTTATGTGTTGGATGATATTACACCTTTAAGGGAATTTAATGCTGCCGTTAAGAATGATGAGGCAACACTGTTTGATGTAAAACCAGCTTACTGGTACGTCCCCAAACAAGCCCGTTACGCACAGGGAAGTAACCAGTATGCCGCCAAAAACCCTCCATTCGGAGCAATTTTCACGTATTATTTAAAAGATTCACTTGCCTCCTTAAAATCTATCAGGCAATTGTCGGAGAAGGGGAAAACCTCTATACCTTTTCCCGGATGGGACGCTTTGGAAGCAGAAAAATTACAGGAACAACCTGTCATTTTCCTAACTGTTAAAGACAGCAAGGGACAAGTAGTTAAAATGGTGGAGGGCACCAATAAAAAAGGATTTAACAGGGTGAACTGGGCATTGGATATAGCCGATAGAAGCGGGGAGGACCTGAAGCCGCCAGTTTCTGAGGAGAATAATTACAATCGAAGTATAATGGTAACTCCGGGGGACTATTCGGTTACTTTGTCTAAACTGGTTGATGGCCAGCTGCTTCAGTTGGGCAGCACAAAGAAATTTAAAGTACTGCCACTCGCCGAGGGTGCTTTAAAAGGCGCTTCTTTTGAAGAAATAGAGGCATTCAGAGTCGCTTATCAGGCTTTTAGGCAAGACCTAAAGGCTACAAATAACGTATTGACCCAAAGTGAATTAAAAGTTGGGGCTATGCAGCGTGCTTTGCAAAATGCCACTTCTCCTTCTGCAGACCTGGTACAAAAGTTGTTTGAGGCCAAAACTATGCTTCAGGAAATGAACACAGCAGTGAATGGTAATCCGGCTAAAAACGAAATAGGCGAAAGAACTGCTCCCAGTCCCAATTCGGGGAGTTCTATTGGAAGTATGGCCCTTTCTACAAGCACCTATGGACCAACCGCGAATCACAAAGCGGCCTTTGGGGTTGCCCAGGCTGAGTTAAAGGCTATCAAAGCTAAACTTAGCGGGTTTGTAGAATCACAATTACCCTCTCTTGAATCTGAGGTGAAAGCCGCAGGAGCTCCTTGGATAGAAGGTCAGGGATTGATTGAAAATTAGAAAAATTAAAACTCCAAAATCACCCGCGCGCATTTCATTGCCGCGGGTTTTTTAATGACCCACCGCGAACATTTTACGAGTTATATTTATGATAGTCACAATAAAGACCAAACAATCGGGTCCCTCATGGTCTTATGTCCATTTTAAAATCAAAACGAATGGTAACTTTAGTTGTTCGGGTTTACTTTATACGAGATTAAAAAAGACTGCGAATACCTCGTTTTGCCAGGAGGTAATAAGCTAAAATTCCAAATGATATCAGCCCACATACTAAGAATCCTATAAACATGGGGAGAACACTATCAATTACGAACTGCCCGATATAGGAGCTAATAACAACGCCCATAATGGTTGCTATAAATCCCGTGATAGCTGCTCCTATTCCGGCTATATGCCCAACAGGTTCCATGGCCAGGGAACGCAGGTTCCCAAATAGAAAGCCAATTGCAAAGAACTGCAGGGCAAAAAAAGTAAGTAGGATCCCAAAAGGCGGATTCCCTGTGCTTGCAAACAAAATAATATATATCAAAGAGATTACCACATAAGCGGCCATAGAAACAGAAACCAGTCGTAGCATCCCATAACGTAAAACCAGGGTTCCGTTAAGCAGCGTAGCAGTTCCTATAGTAATTGCCAGCGCAGCAAATATATAGGGGAATGATTCCTTTAAGGCGTATTGCTCCTGAAAAATCTGTTGGGAAGTGCTGAGGTATACTAAAAAAGATCCTGTGATAAAACCCCAGATAATAGTAAAAATTATAGTCTGCTTGTAGTTGAGTAATTCCCGGTAGCCATTGATAAATACACTTCCGCGAAATGATGTTCTTTTGCGTGTCACAAGAGTTTCAGGTTGTCTTTTCCAGAACCAGATGGATACCAGGATGCCAAACACTACCTGTACATGGAATATTGCCTCCCAACCATAGAAATCAAGTATCCATTTTCCCATTGCCGGGGCAATAATAGGCACGAGGATAAACACTACGGTAACAAAAGACATTACCCTTGCCATATAATCCCCGCTGTATTTATCACGGATCATGGCAATGCTGATAGTTCGCGGTGCAGAAAGTGATATGCCCTGCAATATACGGCCGGTAATCATCAATTCCAGGCTTTGGGAATACACACAAAGGAGACTGGCAAAAATAAAAAGCCCAAACCCCATATAAACTACAGGTTTACGACCTAAACTGTCTGATACGGGACCGAAAAAAAGCGGACCTATTCCTAGGCCCAAAAAGAAAAGCGTAATAAGTAATTGGTTATGAGCCGGATCAGTTGTACCAACTGCAATTCCAATAATATCAAGGGCAGGTAATAAAGCGTCTAATGCTAAGGCTGCAATGGACATAAGTGCGGCCATTAGAGCCACAAATTCCAGCTGGGACTGCTCTTTTTTTACCATCCGGCAAAAGTACATTAATCCATAGAAAGAATCCTATAGCGTTGAAGATATCTATAAGAATTATGTCAGTAAATCTAACTCAGAACACCTCGAAGACATATCCTAACAACCAATAAAGTATAAGGAAAACCACCACGGTTCCAATACAACCACAACGGCCACCTCCAATTTTCCTGGCACCAATTGCTGCAACAATAGCCCGTACTAGGTTTTTCATATAGCTTAGTGTTTTAGGGGTTTAAGATACGAAAATAGTATTTATAATTCCAGATACCTTAAAACCTCATAAACTATAAATGCAGGCCAGAGGAGAGCTTTGATAAACCCTATAACTCCTGCCCACAAACTGGTGGCCATTTGAATATAATACACGGCGGCGCCAATTAGTCCTAATCCATATACTGCGTTAGATGCGTGGCTGTTTTGTGAAATGTTTTTAGTGGACATAATTTTAATGGATTTGATTGCAAAATTCTGTGTTCCATTTCTATAGGCCTATGACTTTTGTCAGCTTCCCTGTTAGGTGCAAAATAGCGGCTGGAATAAGAATTCCGAATATGTTGTACATTTAGAAGGATATATATTGCGGGATAATGAAGGCTTGGACAATTACGTATTCGAGACTTTTAAGACATATGCAAAACGGCAAATACGTTTTATGGCAAAGGGCACATCAAAGACAAGATCTATTTAGAGGATCGTACCCAACATAAAGTAATACTTTAAATATATGACAAAAAACAATTATAAAAGAAATGTTTGCGTAAGAGGACCAAATTCTTTTGCCGAGCTCAGAGTAACCGATCCGAAGCCCTTTGCCGCAGGTAGTGAAGGGATTATGGCAGCTATGAAACACAGCTTTAAGGAAATGGGGGTTTACCGGGCTATGACAACCTTATTGCATATGAATCAGAAAGAAGGATTTGACTGCCCGAGTTGTGCCTGGCCGGATCCTGAAAAACCATCCAGGATTGGGGAGTATTGCGAAAATGGGGTAAAGGCCCTGGCGGATGAAGCTACTACTTCAAATATTGGTGCTGATTTTTTTGAGAAATACTCGGTGGAGGAATTGGCTTTAAGAACGGATTTTGAATTAAATGCCCTGGGCAGAATTACTGAACCCCTTTTATTAAAGGAAGGAAGTATACATTATATCTCAATTTCCTGGGAAGATGCGTTTGAACTTATTGCTGATGAATTACACAACTTAAAAAGCCCCGATCAGGCTATTTTTTATACCTCGGGACGCTCCAGTAATGAGGCGGCATTTTTATACGGACTTTTTGCAAGGGCTTATGGAACTAATAACCTGCCGGATTGCTCTAATATGTGTCATGAATCCAGCGGAGTAGCCTTGTCCGAAACTCTGGGAATAGGGAAGGGGTCTGTAAAACTGGAAGATTTATATGGGGCGGATGTAATTATTGTAGCCGGACAAAACCCGGGGACCAATCACCCCAGGATGCTTACAGCACTTGAAAAATGCAAGGAAAACGGAGGAAGTATCATAAGTATCAACCCTCTTGAAGAATCAGGCCTGGTGAATTTTAAAAACCCCAAGCGCTTAAAGGGGCTTATGGGTTCAGGCCAGCAGATTACAGATCTGCACCTGGCTGTTAATATTAACCAGGATATTCCCTTACTGAAATTGATACTGAAAAAACTGGCTGCACTGGACAAGGCAAAGGGCAATGTCTTTGATCACAGATTTATTGATGATTATACGACAGGAGCAGAGTTGTTTTTAGCTGATCTGGATACTTATTCCGAAGAAGAACTTCTAAAGTATTGTGGGGTATCTATCGAAAAGGTGGATGCTGCGGTGAATTTGATTGCAAATAAAGAAAAAATCATTGTGTGTTGGGCTATGGGGTTGACACAGCATAAAAACGGAGTGGAAACGATAAGAGAATATGTAAACCTTTTATTATTTAAAGGTGCCATTGGTAAACCTTTTGCCGGTACCTGCCCGGTTCGGGGTCACAGTAATGTACAAGGCGACCGCAGCGTAGGGATAATGCATTATATAGATAAGGACTTTAACAAACGAATTGAAACGCATTTGGGGTTTAAACCTCCAGCCGAGGAGGGTCTTGATGTCGTGGGAGCCATGAAGTATATGCATGAGGGAAAGGCCGCTGTTTTCATAGCTCTGGGAGGTAATTTTTTAATGGCAGCCTCCGATACCGATTATACAGGCGAAGCCCTTCAAAAATGCCGGCTCACTGTTCAGATAAGCACCAAATTAAATCGCAGCCACTTGGTTACGGGAACAACAGC
>Ga0316188_10000774_pt1 | contig 14573 bp, 13 predicted proteins | sample Phiworburrow1_MG_FD_204933 | JGI IMG/M metagenome (GOLD analysis project Ga0316188, IMG submission 204933) | Coastal sediment microbial communities from Maine, United States - Phippsburg worm burrow 1 | ecosystem: Environmental > Aquatic > Marine > Coastal > Sediment | place: USA: Maine...
GGCGTCGGGCAGCGCGCTCGGCCGGCTGCGCACGGCCAGCGTGGTGGCCGACAGCGGCGCCACGTCCAGGCCCAGGTCGATCAGCTGTTCCTGGCGCGCCTGGGCGGTGGCCATCTCGTCGGGCGTGGCGGCAAAGCTCAGCGGGATCAGCAGCGGCTGCGCCTGCAGCGCGCACTCGCCGAGCGTGGCCTTGAGTCGCTCGTACACCACGCGCTCGTGCGCGGCATGCATGTCCACGATGACCAGGCCCTGTGCGTTCTGCGCCAGTACATAGGCGCCGCCGAGCTGCGCCAGCGCCTGGCCCAGCGGCAGCTCGTCGCCGGCAACGGGGGGAGCTTCGGGCGCGGGCGCTGCGGCGGCCCAGGGCGCGGTGGGCTCCTGCGCGTACAGCGTGGCCAGGTTCTGCAGCGCCAAGCGCCCTTGCACGGCTGGGGCGCCGCTCCAGGCCGGCGCGGCGAAGGGGTTGCGTGCGGCCGACACTGTAGGCCCCGGTGCCGGCGGCAGGCTGGCGGTGGCCACGCTGGGCGCCGCCCGGCTGGGTGCCAGCGCGTTCTCGGCCGCATGCCGAACACCCTGGTGCAGTTCGCGTGCGTCGCGGAAGCGCACCTCGATCTTCGTCGGATGCACGTTGACATCGACACGCGCCGGATCGATGCCGATGAACAGCACATAGGCCGGCTGGCGTGCGCCGTGCAGCACATCCTCGTAGGCCGAACGCAGGCCGTGCGCGATCAGCCGGTCGCGCACGAAGCGGCCGTTGACGTAGACGTACTGGTGGTCGGCGCGCGCTCGCGCCGCCTCGGGCATGCCGATGCGGCCGTGCAGTTGCAAGGCGCCAAGCTCCTGCTGCAGCGCCCGGCTGTGGGCCATGAACTCCTCGCCCAGCACGTCGCGCAGCCGTTGTTCGGGCGTGGTGGCACGCCACTGCGCCACCAGCTTGTGCTCGTGCCACACGGCAAAGCCGACATCGGCGCGCACCAGCGCGTGGCGGCGCACTGCCTCGATGCAATGCGCAGCCTCGGTGGCGTCGGTCTTCAGGAACTTGCGGCGCGCCGGCGTGGCGAAGAACAGCTCGCGCACCTCGACGCTGGTGCCGGTGCTGCGCGCCGCAGGCGTCAGCTCGCCGCTGCGCGAATCCAGTCGCATGGCGTGCGGCGCACCGCCGCTGCGGCTGGTGATCGACAGGTCCGACACCGACGCCACCGCTGCCAGCGCTTCGCCGCGGAAACCCATCGTCGCCACGCGCTCCAGATCGTCGAGCGAGCCGATCTTGCTGGTGGCGTGGCGCTTCAGCGCCAGCGGCAGTTCGTGCGCGGGAATGCCGAAACCATCGTCCTCGACCACGATGGCGCGCACGCCGCCTGCCGACAATCGGACGTTGATCATCCTGGCGCCGGCGTCGAGCGCGTTGTCGACCAGTTCGCGCACCACCGAGGCCGGGCGCTCGACCACCTCGCCGGCGGCGATCTGACTGACCAGCTCGTCGGGCAATTCGCGGATGGCGCGGCGATTGCCGCTGCTGGGCGTGGCGGGCAGGGCGCTCATCGCGTCATTGTAGGAAGGCCATGGAAGCTTGCGCCGCAGTGGCGACCGGCCTGTGGCCGTGGTGGTCGAGCGCCTTCTATTGCCCCAGGCTGCCGCGATCAGCAACCCAGGTGCGATGCCGGCGGCGCGGCTCAGGCCGGCCGCAGCCCGGCCTCGTATTCGGCCACCGAGATGATGCGCTCGGAGGCAGTGTCCCAGAGGATGCACTTCACAGCTGCGGGTACTTGCGAGAGGCGGATGCGGGTCACGCCGGTGAACAGCCCGGCGTATTCATCGTGGCACTCGGCCAGGCAGTAGCTGGGAATCCTTGCCGACAGGTGGTGGATGTGGTGGTAGCCAATGCTCGCGGTCAGCCAGTTCAGCCACGGGGGCAGGCTCAGGAAACTCGTGCCTTCGACCGCTGCGCGGGTGTAGTCCCAGCCCTCGTCGCCGCAGGCATGCGAATGCTCGAAGTTGTGCTGCACCGTGAACAGCACCAATCCGGCGCCAGCGGCCAAAGAGGGGGCGACGATGCACAATGCGAAGAAAAGCCAAGGGCCCATCAGCCAGGCCGACAGGCCCCACAGCGACAACAGCAGCGCGTTGTTGCAGCTCATGTGCTGCAACTCCTGCAGCGACGACCAGCAGCGCGTGTCGAAGCTGGCGATGCGCTCGCCGAGCGGCATGCCGCGCTGCGCGTGCCGGTTCGACGCCAGGTGGCGCAGCAGGCCGGCACAGCCCTTCAGCCAGGTGCTCCGTGGGTTCAGCACCGCGTACAGGAAGCCGGCCAACGGCGCCAGCCAGATGCTGCGCGCATCGCGGTAGCGACTCTGCTGAGACGCGCTCATCGCCGCGTACTCGCTGACCGGCACGATGTTCAGCGGGCCACGGTAGCGCACCCAGTTGCCGTTGTTGGCATGGTGGAACTGATGGTGCTGCGACCACACGTACTGCGGCATGCCGGTGATCACCCCCAGTGCGAAGCCGAATCCGCGGTTCAAGCGATCGCTGCGGAACAGGCTGCCGTGGCCGCACTCGTGCATCAGCACGAAGGCGCGCAGCAGGAACAGGCTCATGGGCAGAACCAGCGCTGCGCTTAGCAGGTAAGACACCGAGGTGCCGAGCCAGGCTGCGGTTGCGATTGCACCGATCGGCAGCAGGGTCAGCGCGACCGCCCACAGGCCGCGGCGATCATCGGGTCGCACGTGCCGCTGGATCAGCTCGCGCTTCAGGCCCTTCAGCCCGAGCAATGGGTCAGACGCGGCCGCTACGACGTGTCCCCCGGCGCGACTCGCGCACCGCGGCGCGGACTTCAGCTGCACCCGCGTGGAAGGCTCGAAGGGCGAGGCGCGGCGCCGCTGCGCCAGCGGCAAGGCATCGGCACTTGCATGTTGCGAAGGTAGGTCATGCGAGGCATTGTCGGCGCATTCGCCCCAGGCAACCCTTCAGCCAGGCGTTGCCGTTGCGGCCCCGGGCGACGCGCTGCGTCGGTGCGCACCTGGCTGGCGATGTGAGTCGCGCAGCCAGCGCCGCGGATGAACGCCGCAAGGCGTTTTCACTTCAGCTTGCCGCCCAGCGCCGGGAACAGCGCCGACAATCCATCGGCCATGATCTCCACCGCCAGCGCCGCCAGGATCAAACCCATCAGCCGGGTCATGATGTTGATGCCGGTGGTGCCCAGCAGCCTGGCAATGCGCCCCGAGGCCATGAAGGCCAGGTACACCGCCACGCCGACGACCACGCCATAGCCGACCAGCACGGCAACTTCCCACCAGTGCCGCGTGCGCTGTGCGTAGATGACCATGGTCGAGATCGTCGCCGGGCCGGTGAGCAGCGGGATGGTCAGCGGCACGACGGCGATGCTGGCACCGGTGTTCACCTTTTCGTCGCCTTCGCTCATGTCGCTGGGCTGGGTATCGGCCGGCTGCGCGTTGAGCATCTGCAGCGAGCTGATCAGCAGCAGCAGCCCGCCGCCGACCTGGAAGGACGCGATCGAGATGCCGAAGAACTCGATGATGCGCAGCCCGGCGAGCGCACTGACGGCAATGACCACGAAGGCGCTGAAGGCGCTGACCTTCATCGTGCGCACACGCTGAGACCGGCTCATGCTCTGCGTGAAGTGGATGAAGAAGGGCACCACGCCGATCGGGTTGACGATCGCCAGCAGCGCGATCAGCGGCTTCATCAGGTCCATGGGTCTAGATCTCGGGCGGCTGCGCCGCACCCAGGCCCAGCAGTTCGTCGATCTGCCGGTCCTTGTCGCGCCATTGCTCGTCCACCCAAGCGCCGATGCGCTGGCGGTAGGCCTTGTCCTGCACAGGGTCGCCGCCCAGCACCTCCGGCGGAATCTTGCGCTGGCGCACGCGCACCGTCACCGCGTCCAGGCGCCCGCACAGCAGGTCGCCGAACTCGGGCGTGCCATGCGGATAGACGATGGTCACGTCGAGCAGCGCCTCGAACTGCTCGCCCATGGCCGACAGCGCCGTGCCGAGCCCGCCGATCTTCGGCTTAAGGAGGTGACGGTAGGGGCTTTGCTGCGCGGCGTGCTTGGCCGCGGTGAAGCGCGTGCCCTCGACGAAGTTGATGACCGTGGTGGGGATCAGCTTGAACTTCTCGCAGGCTTCGCGAGTCGTCTTCAGGTCGTTCTGTCGCGCGCCCGATCCCTTGCCACGCTTCATGAACGGGAAGTCCAGTGCCCACCACACCATGCCGATCACAGGCACCCAGATCAGTTCCTGCTTGAGAAAGAATTTCAGGAACGGGATGTGGCCATGGAAGATGCGCTGCAGCACCAGGATATCGACCCAGCTCTGGTGGTTGCTGGACACCAGGTACCAGCCACGCGGGTGCAGGTCATTCACCCCCTGCACGTCCCACGCATTCGGGTTGACCGCGCCGATCCAGGCGTTGTTGTTGGCCACCCATCGCGACGCCAGCGCGTTGAGGATGCGGTCGCAGGTGCGGCGCACCGCGGTGGCCGGGATCAACATCTTCAGCAGCGCTGCCGGCACCATGCACGAGGCAAAGATCAGCGTGTTCAGCACCAGCAGCACGCCGGTGATCACGCCGCGCATCGTCGCAGGCAGCTGGTTCAGCATGGCGGTAGCCTGCGGCGTCGCGGCCGGATCGTGCCAATCGCATCGTTGCGCGCGACGCCGAGGCGCGGCGTGCCGTCGGCCAGGTCATCGGGTGCGACCCGGCCCGGCTGGCGGCGGATCGATGTCATGGAGCCTTCTCGCGTCGACTGTGGGGTCGCGCAGGCTAACAGCCGCCGCGTCAAATTGCACGACCGGCACGGGCACTGCGGGTAAGTCCTCGGGCGCGCCCCGCCTTGTAACGCCGCACCGACGGGCAGCACTGGTAGAGTGCGTGGCCCATGGACCTCGTCAGCTTTGCCCTCGACTTCGTGCTTCGCATCGACAAGCACCTGGCCGAGTTCGTCACGCTCTATGGCGCCTGGGTCTATGCGCTGTTGTTTGCGATCATCTTCGTCGAGACGGGCGTGGTGGTCATGCCTTTCCTGCCTGGGGATTCGCTGCTCTTTGTCGTCGGTGCGTTGTGCGGGCTGGGCTTGATGCAACTGGGCATTGTGATTCCGCTGCTGGTGGTCGCGGCGGTGGCCGGCGACCAGATGAACTACAGCATCGGGCGCTACTTTGGGCCGAAGGTGTGGCAGTGGGAGCATTCGCGCTTCTTCAACAAGCGCGCCTTCAACCAGGCGCACGAGTTCTACGAGCGCTACGGCGGCATCACCATCGTCCTGGCGCGCTTCCTGCCGTTCATCCGTACCTTCGTGCCCTTCGTTGCCGGCGTGGCCGACATGAGCCGCCGCAAGTTCACGATGTTCAACGTCGTCGGTGCGCTGATCTGGGTGATCAGCATCGCCACTGCCGGCTACCTGTTCGGCAACCTGCCGTGGGTGAAGGCCAACATGAGCCTGATCATCTGGGCGATGATCATCGTGCCTGGAATGATCGCGCTGTTCGGCGCCTGGCGCGCGCGGCGCAAGGCGATGCTGACGTCCACGGCCTGACCGGGCACGGGCTACCCGCACGGGCCGCCGCGGTCATCGCGACCAAGTCTCCTTCAATGGCGTGATGCGGTTGAACACCGGCCGGCCCTCGGCATGGTCGACGCGGTCGGCGACGAAGTAGCCGTGGCGCTCGAACTGGAACTTGTCGTCGCCTCGGGCACTGTCGACCGAGGGTTCGAGCCAGGCCGTCACCGTCTTCTTGCTGTCGGGGTTGAGGCAGCTCGTGAAGTCTCGCCCGGCTGCATCGGGCTGGGCCTCGGTAAACAGCCGGTCATACAGCCGCACCTCGGCCGGCAGCGCATCGTGCGCTGCCACCCAGGTGAGCACGCCCTTGGTCTTGACCGCATCGGCGCCGGGGGTGCCGCTGCGCGTGTCGGGGATCAGCCGGGCCTGCACTTCGGCGATCGTGCCGTCGAAGTTCTTCTTCAGACCCGTGCATTCGATGACGTAGCCGTACTTCAGGCGCACCACACTGCCGGCGATGCGCGCACCCTTGCCGTCGAAGCGCGGCGGGCTCAGGCGGTGGTAGCCCTTCAGCGGCTCTTCCATGAAGTCCTCGCGCTCGATCCACACCTCGGGGCCGAGCGTGAAGTGGCGCAGGCCGGCGTCGCTGCGGCCGGGCAGCAGCGGCGCCGTGCAGGGTAGCGTCTGGCCCTTGCCGATGACCTGGTCCCAGTTGCTAAGCACCAGCTTCAACGGGTCGAGCACGGCCATCGCACGCGGCGCCTTGGCGTCCAGGTCCTCGCGCAGCGCGATGTCTAGTGAGCTGTAGTCGATCCAGCCGCCGGCCTTGCTGACACCGCTGCGCTCGGCCAGCAGCCGAAGGCTTTCGGGCGTGTAGCCGCGCCGGCGCATGCCCACCAGCGTGGGCAGGCGTGGATCGTCCCAACCGTCGACGATGCCTTCTTCGACCATCTGGCGCAGCTTGCGCTTGCTGGTGACGATGTAGCTCAGGTTCAGCCGCGCGAACTCGTACTGCTTCGGCAGCGGGTGCGCCAGCAGGCCGAGTTCGGCCAGGCGTTCGAGCACCCAGTCGTAGAAGGGGCGCTGGTCCTCGAACTCCAGCGTGCAGATGCTGTGTGTGATGCCTTCGAGCGCGTCCTCCAGCGGGTGTGCGTAGGTGTACATCGGGTAGATGCACCAGGTGTCGCCGGTGTTGTGGTGCGTGGCGCGCTTGATGCGGTACAGCGCCGGGTCACGCAGGTTGATGTTCGGGTGCCCCAAGTCGATCTTCGCGCGCAGCACCATCGCGCCGTCGGCGTGCTGGCCGGCGCGCATCTCGCGCAGCCGGGCCAGGTTCTGCGCCGGCGAACGCTCGCGGAACGGGCTCGGCGTGCCGGGCGTGTTGAAGTCGCCGCGGTTCGCGCGCATCTCGTCGGCGCTCTGCTCATCGACATAGGCGTGGCCAGCCTCGACCAGCGCCTCGGCAGCGCGGTACATGAAGTCGAAGTAGTTGCTGGCGTAATAGAGGTGATCGACCCCATTCGCCTGCCAGTCGTAACCGAGCCAGCGCACCATCTCGACGATCGCGTCGACGTACTCCTGCTCCTCCTTCTCGGGGTTGGTGTCGTCGAAGCGCAAGTGGCACACGCCGCCGTACTCGGCCGCGAGGCTGAAGTTCAGCCAGATGCTCTTGGCGTGGCCGACATGCAGGTAGCCGTTGGGCTCGGGCGGGAAGCGCGTGCGGATCTTTGCGGCATCGATCGGCCCGGCGCCATGGTGCGCGGCATCGCCGGGCGTGCCGGCGAAGCGCCTGCCAGCATGGGTGCCTTCGGCCAGGTCGCGCTCGATCACCGCGCGCAGGAAATTGCCCGGCTTGGCGGCTTCTTCTTTGGGGGGGGAGGACATGCATCGATTCTATCGACGCACCCCCGGGGCAGCGCCGCTTAGCGCGGCGGGCGCTGTTGCAGCCGCTTCAGTTCCTGTTCGACCAGGCCGTCACTGAAACCGTCGCCGCGCAGGCTGACGAAGGTGACGATGCCGTGGATCGCCAGCCCCAGGCCCCAGCCGGCCAGCGGCCACAGCGCCCAGGGCCTCCCCCCGGCCACGCCGTTGATCAGGAGCAGGCCCAGGCTCACCAGCACGTAGATGCCGGCGTGGATGTAAAAGCCCATCTTCAGCTTGACGCGCCGTTCAGCGCGGCGCCGCAGCGCTGGGTCGGAATGTGAGTCCAATGGCTTCTCCTGTTGAAGATGCGGCTTCACGAGCTGATGCCGTTCAGTGGCGTACCCCACAGCAGACTGCCCAGGAAGCGCCCTGGCAGCAGCGTGAACAGCCCGGCGATAAGGCAGGCGCCGACATACAGCCCTGTCATCGTCCTTCGGTGGCCAAGCATGTTGCCGCGCCTCGCGTAGGCAATGCCCAGCGGCAGCATGACCGCCACGGTCACGGTGAACAGGTGGATCAGCGTGTAGCCATGCAGGTTGGGCATGCGGTGATCGCGGATGAAGGCCGAGGCCAGCGCGGTGGCGGCCATCAACACCACCCAGGTCCAGCCCAGCAGGCGGTGGCTGCGCGTGCCCTTGCGTCGCAGCAGCATCAGCAGGCCCAGCAGCAATGCTGCGAAGGCGGTCGCCAAGTGGAAGAAGATCAGTGGGTGGCGCTGCATCAACACAAGTAGGGCATGCATGGGGGCGGCGCTCGAGTCGGTGTTCAGCGCGGGGCGTTCAGCCAATCGACGGCTGCCACTGCCGAGGCCACGGCGGCGGGGTCGAGCGTCAGGCCGATGTGGCCCACGCCCGGCAGCAGCGTCACCGGGATCGGCCGGCCTTCGTCGCTGAAGATCGCCGCGAAACGATCGGCACGGAAGGCTTCGTCGTCCTGGCCGGCCAGCAGCGCCATCGGCTGACCAGCCGCGCGGATGCTGGCACGCCAGTCGCGCTGCGGCCTGAAGTTGGTGGCCAGCGCGAACGAATACTCGGGCGTGAGCATCGTTCGGGCCGTGTCGTTCAGCGCGAAGCGTGTCACCGGCAGGTCGTCGAAGGCATGCACGCCCACCGCATTCAGCAGGCTCAGGCCGACGATGCGCGGCACACCCACGTTGACCCAGCCGCCGCTGTCCGGCCGGTAGCTCGGCGCGTCCTGGCTGATGAAGGGCGACAGCAGCAGATAGCCGTCGAACAGGCGCTGGCGCTTGCTCGCGGCAAAGCGCAGCGCAAAGCCGCCGCCGGCGGAGAAGCCAACCAGCGTCAGCGGCCTTTGCGGCTGCAGCGCGCGCAGGAAGTCCTCGACGTCGTCTTCCAGCTGGCCGATGTAGGCGATCTGCCCCTTGGTGCCCGAGGCGCCGTGCCCGCGCATGTCCAGTGCATAGGCGGTATAGCCGACCTGCGCCAACGAGCGCGCCAGCACATGCAGGCTGCGGCTGTCGGCCGACGAGCCATGCACCAGCACCACGCTGCCGCGCGGCGGGTCCATCGCCGGCGCGTAGCGGCGAAAGGCCAGCGGCGTGGTGTCGCGCGCCGGAAAGCGGTGCTGCACCGGCAGGTCGCGCATATCGACGGTCTTGAACGGGTCGTTGATGCTGGGCATCGGCACCGGCTGGCCGGGACCGCCAAAGACGATCGCCGCGGCCAGCGTCGCCAGCAGCAGGCACAGCGGCAGCACCGTGAACAGCAAGATCCTTCTCATGGCCCTCAGCATAGGTGGCCCGGCGACGGAGCGGCCCGCGCGGCGACGAAACGACAACGCCGGCGACGAAACGCCGGACGCACGCCGCGCGCTGCTACATGCCCTTGAAGCGGTGCGCGTACAGCCGGCTCACGGTGATCGTCTCGTCGCGGCCGCGCAGCGTCAGGAAGGCCTTGCCCGATTCGTCGCGACGCGCGCTGCTGATGCAGCGCGCCTGCACCACCGTACCGCGGTGCACCTGCCAGAAGCGCTCGGGGTCGAGCTGTGGCAGCAACTCGCGCAGCGGCATGCGGATCAGGTGCTCGCGCTCGGCCGTCAGCACGCGCACATACTTGTCGGCGGCCTCGAAGACGATCACCTCGTCCACCGGCACCAGGTGCACCGTGCTGCCCACCTGCGCCTGGATGACCTGCAAGCGCGGTGAAGCCGGCGGGGCCGCGCCGCCCAGCAGCGCGCGCAGCCGGGCCAGTCCGGTCTCGATCTCGGCGGCAGCGTCCTGGCGCCCGGCCAGTTGCTTCTGCAGGCGCAGCACGCAGGCGGCCAGGCGCTCGCCGTCCACCGGCTTGAGCAGGTAATCCACCGCCTGGGCTTCGAAGGCCTGCAGCGCGTACTGGTCGTAAGCGGTGACGAACACCAGCAGCGGCAGCCGCACGCCCTCGGGCCAGTCCTCGGCCAGCGCCTGCGCCGCCTCCAGCCCGCTCAGCCCCGGCATGCGGATGTCCAGAAAACACAGGTCGGGCCGCAGCGCCAGCGCCTGCTCCACGGCCCCGTGGCCGTCGCCGGCGATTGCGACGATCTGCAGCGCGGGCCACAGGCGCAGCAACTCAGCGCGAAGGCCTTCGGCCAGCAGCGGCTCGTCCTCGGCGATCAGTGCGGTGATGTCGTTCACGGGGACAGTGGCAGGCGAACGAGAGCCAACGTGCCCCCCGCGGGGGCGTCGTGCAGTTCGAGCCCGGCCTGCGGGCCATACAGTGTTTGCAGCCTCTCGCGCACCTGCAGCAGGCCGAAGTGCGCGCCGCCGTCTTGCGGCTTCGCGGCTTGCAACCCGACGCCGCTGTCGTGCACGCTCAGCACCAGCGTGTCTCCGTCGCGCCGCGCACCGATCTCGACGCGGCCCCCCGCGATCTGAGGTTCCAGGCCGTGTTTGAGGCTGTTTTCCACCAGCGGCTGCAGCAGCAGCGGTGGCACCTCGATGTCGCGCAGGCTGTCGGGCAGGTCCAGTTGCGTCTGCAGCCGCGCACCCATGCGCACCTGCATCAGCTCCAGGTAGTCGGCGATGCGCTCGAACTCAGTGGCCAGCGTTTGCCGGCCGCCGCGCGAGGCGCCGAGCGTGGCACGCAGAAACGCGATCAGCCGGTCGAGCATGGCCTGGGCCCGCGCTGGGTCGGTACCGATGAGCACGCGCAGGTTGGCCAGCGTGTTGAAAAGCATGTGCGGCTCGAGCTGCGCCTGCAGCGCGCGCAACTGCTGCTCGGTGGCCTGGCGCTGCGCCGCTTCGGTTTGGGCGCGCGCGCTGGCCAGGCGCTCCATCGTGCTCAGCGCGAACACCGCTGCCAACGAGCCAATTAGGCTCAACGCAATCGTCACCCGGGTCTGCGTGGCACCCAGAGCGAGCAGGCTGGCCGATTGCTGGCCAGTCAGCGCATCGGCCAACGCCAAGCCGATCGGCGGGCCGGCCAGCAGCGTGGCCAGCATGCCAGGCAGCACGCCGCGCCAGCCCGATGCGAAGCCCGCGGCGTCGAGCGCCAGGCCGCGCCCGCGCCGCCACAGATCGACGGCCAGCGCCTGCAGCAGGCGCGTGCCTTCCATCACCGTCCAGCAACTCAGCCCGATGGCGATGGAATAGACCAGCTTGGTGCTGAATCGCCCGCCGTCGAAGGCCCAGATCAGCGTGGCGATGCCCAGGCACAGGGCCGCCATGAACAACAGCGCGCGTGGCGCGTGGCGCCTTGCGCGGGACTTGGCGGCATGCAGCGCGCCGCCCTGCAGCATCGTTGGTGCTTCAGGCGGGGCGGTGTGCGGCATGGTGCAGCATTGTCGTGCCGCCGTGCCGGTGCAGCGCCCGCACGCGGCCGAGCAGCACTCCAGCGATCGCACCGTAGGTGGCAGCCATCGGCAGGGCCACGCCAGGCGCCGAGCGCCAGCCCGGGTGCATCACCAGTGCGACGCCGCCGGCGTAGCGCAGGACGAAGAGGGCGACGATGATGAGCAGCGGCAGCATGCTCCCGGGCAAGTGCAGAGTCCGGCCGTGGGCATCCCAGGCTGCACCTGCGGGCGCGGGCAGGCGTGCGCCGAGGGCGCTGCCCGCGGCCAAGGCGATCGCCCAGGCGCCGAGTGCCGGCCACGCCGGCACGAAAGAGGTGGCCGTGGAAAACAGGCCCAAGGACAGCAGCACGGCCGGCAGGATCCACAGCCGGGTTCCCGCAACGCGGCGCTCGCGCAGCTGCGACAGGCCGAGCAAGAGCAGCGCGGCCAGCAGCGCCCACACCCACAGTGGCGTGCGGCGCACGATCTCGATCGCAAGTTCAAGGTTCGACATCAAGCTCATCCAACGGCCGTCTCAGGGTGCGACCGTGAACGAAGTTTGAGCCGACCCGGGCAGTGAGAGACAGCGCATTGCGACGAAGCGGCGTCTGGCGGCGCGAAACGCCGGCGTAGCGCCGTCGCCTTGCACGAAGCGGGTCGATCAGCCCGCCAGCGCCTGGCGGATGGCCTCGATGCGCGCGCGGTTGACGCCGAAATCCTTGCGCCCCAGTCGTGAGGCCGAGCGCACCTGCACCAGGCCACTGGCCGGGTCGAACCAGAACTCGGCGTCGTCGACGAACTTCATCAGCCGGGTGCTGAACTTGACGTAGAGGTAGTCGCTCTCGCTCGTCACCACCGTGGCACCGGGCATCGCCACGACGATGGCCTTGATTCGCGCGATCGTCGCCGGGCCGTCGCCCTTCAGCGCGATCGGGGCGATGCGCGCGTAATCCTGCATCGGGTGCTCGACCCACATGTCGGCTTGGCTGCTGACGCTGTTGGGCGTCTTCGACGGCGGCTTGAGCTTGCCGTCGCGGTGCCCCAGGTTGAGTGGCATCGTGCCGCTGAAGGCGCCGAACTGCGCAGCCACCAGGGTGATGGCGACGAGGCCGATGACGGCCACAAGGATCCACTTCAGTGTCTGCACGCGAGCCTTTCCAGCCGCAACGGGGGACGCATTGTGAGCGCCGCGGCGCGATGGCGCTCAGCGCCGCTTCGAGCCACCGCCAAGGATGCCGCCAAGCACGCCGCGGAAGATCTCGCGGCCCATCGCCGAACCCGCGCTGCGCATCGCCGACGAAGCCGCCTTCTCGAGCAGCCCTTCATGCTTGCCGCCGCGCGGACCGGTGCTGCCGAAGAGCATGCCCTTGAGTTCGTCCATCAGGCCACCACCGGCAGCCGCCTCGGCACCGGGCTTGGTCGCAGCGATCTCCTGCGCGTTGTCGGCGCTGGCCACGGCGCGGCCCTTCAGTTTCTCGTAGGCCGATTCGCGGTCCACCGTCTTTTCGTAGGCGCCGGCGACCAGCGAGCCCTTGATAAGCGCCGCACGCTGCTCGGGCGTGATCGGGCCGATCTGGCTGCCCGGCGGGACGACGAACACGCGCTCGGTGACGCTGGGCCGGCCCTTGGCGTCGAGAAAGCTGACCAGCGCTTCGCCCACGGCGAGTTCGGTGATTGCGGTTTCGGTGTCGAGCTTGGGGTTGGCGCGCATCGTGCTGGCCGCAGCCTTGACGGCCTTCTGGTCGCGCGGCGTGAACGCGCGCAGCGCGTGCTGCACGCGGTTGCCCAGCTGGGCTAGCACCGTGTCGGGGATGTCCAGCGGGTTCTGCGTCACGAAGTACACGCCCACGCCCTTGCTGCGCACCAGCCGCACGACGAGTTCGATGCGTTCGACAAGCACCGCCGGCGCGTCCTTGAACAGCAGGTGCGCCTCGTCGAAGAAGAACACCAGTTTCGGCTTTTCGGGATCGCCGATCTCGGGCAACTGCTCGAACAGCTCGGACAGCATCCACAACAGAAAGGTCGAATACAGCCGCGGCGCGTTCATCAGTTGGTCGGCGGCGAGGATGTTGACCACACCCTTGCCGTCCTGCGTCTGCATGAAGTCGGCAATGTCGAGCATCGGCTCGCCGAAGAAGCGGTCGCCACCCTGTTCCTCGATCTGCAGCAGTCCGCGCTGGATCGCGCCGACGCTGGCCGTGCTGACGTTGCCGTACTGCGTCTTGAACTGCGCGGCGTTGTCGCCCACGTGCTGCAGCATCGCGCGCAGGTCCTTCATGTCGAGCAGCAGCAGGCCGTTGTCGTCGGCGATCTTGAAGACCATGCTCAGCACGCCGGCCTGCGTGTCGTTCAGCGCCAGCATGCGCGCCAGCAGCAGCGGGCCCATATCGGAGACGGTGGCGCGCACCGGGTGGCCCTGGGCCTTCTGGTCATCGGCAAACACGTCCCACAGCGTGCAGGGGCAGGCCAGCGGCTCCGGCGCGTCGATGCCGCGCTCGGCCAGCACCGCCGCCATCTTGGCCGGGATGCTGCCGACCTGGCTGATGCCGGTCAGGTCGCCCTTGACGTCGGCCATGAACACCGGCACGCCGAGCTTGCTGAAGTTCTCGGCCAGGGTCTGCAGCGTGATCGTCTTGCCGGTACCAGTGGCGCCGGTGATCAGCCCGTGGCGATTGGCCAGCGCCGGCAGCAGATGGCATTCGATGTCGCCACGACGGGCTACGAGGATCGGGTCGGCCATCGGTGCGGCTCCTGTGGGTGGCCAAAAGTAGAATGCCAGTCTATCGAACATCCGCCCAACGCCGGGCCCCGGGAGAACAGCAAGCATGGCCGGTCATTCGAAATGGGCCAACATCCAGCACCGCAAGGGCCGGCAGGACGAAAAGCGCGGCAAGGTCTGGACGCGCTGCATCCGCGAGATCACCGTGGCGGCACGCCAAGGCGGCGGCGACCTGGGCATGAACCCTCGTCTGCGCCTGGCGGTGGAGAAGGCCAAGGCCGCCAACATGCCGGCCGAGCGCATCAAGTACAACATCGACAAGGCCTCGGGCAACCTCGAAGGGCTCAACTACGAGGAGATCCGCTACGAGGGCTACGGCATCGGCGGCGCGGCGATCATCGTCGACTGCATGACCGACAACCGCGTGCGCACCGTGGCCGAGGTGCGGCACGCCTTCAGCAAGTACGGCGGCAACATGGGCACCGAAGGCTCGGTGGCCTTCCAGTTCCGGCATTGCGGGCAGTTGATCTTCGCCCCCGGCACCGACGAGGACAAGCTGATGGAAGTCGCCCTGGAAGCCGGTGCCGACGACGTCATCGTCGATGACGATGGTGCGATCGAGGTGCTGTGCGAACCCCCGGAATT
>Ga0316188_10000775_pt1 | contig 14564 bp, 14 predicted proteins | sample Phiworburrow1_MG_FD_204933 | JGI IMG/M metagenome (GOLD analysis project Ga0316188, IMG submission 204933) | Coastal sediment microbial communities from Maine, United States - Phippsburg worm burrow 1 | ecosystem: Environmental > Aquatic > Marine > Coastal > Sediment | place: USA: Maine...
CGAGGAACTGGCCGACTTGGCCGCGCTGATCCGCGATGCACGCGACCGGCTCGGCATCACCGTGCTGCTGGTCGAGCACCACATGAGCCTGGTGATGGATGTCTCCGACCACATCGTCGCGCTGAACTTCGGCCGCAAGATCGCCGAAGGCACGCCCGAACACATCCAGAAGCATCCGGACGTGATCGAGGCCTACCTAGGGGCGCCGGCCGATGCCTAAGCTGCTGGAAGTCAACAAGTTGTGCGCGTCCTATGGCGCCACGCAGGTGCTGTACGACGTCGACTTCGATCTTGAGGCCGGACACATCACCGCCATCCTCGGCGCCAACGGCGCCGGCAAGACGACCACACTGCGCGCGCTGTGCCAGGTTGTCAAGACCAGCGGCAGCATCATGTTCGACGGCGAGCAGCTGGTGGGCAAGTCGACCGAAGCCGTGGTGCGCATGGCGGTGGCCCATGTGCCCGACGGCCGCGGCACCTTTACCGGCCTGTCGGTCGAGGAGAACTTGCGGCTGGGTGCGTATTCGCGCGGCAACAAGGCGGAGATGGCCGAGGACATGGAACGCATGTTCAAGCGCTTTCCGATCCTCAAGCAGCGTCGTCACCAGCAGGCCGGCACGCTGTCGGGCGGCGAACAGCAGATGCTGGCGATCAGCCGCGCGCTGATGCTGCGGCCCAAGCTGCTGCTGCTGGACGAGCCGTCCTTCGGCCTGGCGCCGCTGATCGTGGCCGAGATCTTCCGCATCATGCGCAGCATCAACCAGGAAGACGGTGTGAGCATGCTGCTGGTCGAGCAGAACGCCAGCCTGGCGCTGGACCTGGCCGACCATGCCTATCTGCTGGAGACCGGCCGCGTCGCGCTGCACGGCCCCAGCGAGGTCATCAAGAATGACGAATCGGTGCGCCGCGCGTACCTGGGTTACTGAGGGAACGGCGCATGGAAGGCTTCCTGCATCAGATCTTTTCCGGGTTGGCCAATGGCGTGATCTACGGCTCGGTGGCGCTGGCGCTGGTAATGATCTACCAGTCCACGCACCATATCAACTTCGCCCAGGGCGAGATGGCCACCTTCAGCACCTTCGTCGCCTGGACCTTGATGCAACACGGCATGCCCTACTGGGGAGCGTTCTTCCTCACGCTGGCGCTGTCCTTCGTCGGCGCGCTGGTCATCCAGCGCGTCGTGTTGCGTCCATTGGAGAAGGCACCGGCGCTGAACAATGTCATCGTCTTCATCGGGCTGCTGCTGATCTTCAATGCCTGTTCAGGATGGTTCTTCGACCACACGATCAAGTCCTTCGACAGCCCCTTCAACGACAGCTGGATGTTCGACACCAAGTACTTTTCGGCCCACCAGTTCGGCTCGGTGTTCGTGCTGCTGCTGGTGCTGTTGGCGCTGTACCTTTTCTTTCGCTTCACCTCGGTCGGGCTGGCAATGCGGGGTGCCGCGCAGAACCCCGATTCGGCGCGGCTGGTGGGCATCCGCGTGTCGTGGATGCTCGCACTGGGCTGGGGCTTGGCCGCGGCCATCGGCGCGGTGGCCGGCATGATGATCGCACCGATCGTCTTCCTCGACCCGAACATGATGCTCGGCATCCTTCTCTACGGCTTCGCCGCCGCGCTGCTTGGTGGCATCGACAACCCCTGGGGCGCGGTGCTCGGCGGATTCATTGTCGGCGTGCTCGAAAACGTGCTCGGCGCCTATGTCATCGGCACCGAGTTGAAACTCACGGTGGCGCTGGTGCTGATCGTAGTGACATTGACGCTTAAGCCCAACGGGCTGTTCGGCAAGCATGTGGTGACCCGCGTATGAACCAAGCCAGCGATCGAAAATGGTTCTGGATCGGCAGCGCGCTGGTGCTGGTCGCACTGCTGGTGCTGCCCTTCCTGCTGAAGAACTACCGCGTCTTCCAGCTCAACCTGGTGATGGTGTACGCGGTGGCGGTGCTGGGGCTGAACATCCTGACAGGCTTCAACGGCCAGTTCTCGCTCGGCCATGGCGCGTTCTACGCCTTCGGCGCCTACACCGCGGCCATCCTCATGGACAAGTTCGGCGTGCCCTACTGGGCTACGCTGCCGGTGGCCTTCGTGGTGTGTTTCGTCTTCGGCACCTTGATCGGGTTTCCCGCGCTGCGGCTGGCCGGGCACTTCCTGGCTCTGGCCACCTTTGCGCTGGCGGTCGCGGTGCCGCAGTTGCTGAAATACAAGGGCATCGAAGCCTGGACCGGAGGCGTGCAGGGCATCGTGCTGAGCAAGCCGCAGCCGCCATTCGAATTCCGCCTGTTCGACCAGGCGCTGAGCCCGGACCGTTGGCTGTACTTCTTCACCTTGTTCGTTACGCTGGTGATGTTCCTGCTGGCGTGGAATCTGCTGCGCGGCCGCGTCGGGCGCGCGCTGGTGGCGATTCGCGACCATCCCATCGCCGCCACGGCGATGGGCATCAACCTGCCGGTGTTCAAGACCCTGACCTTCGGCACCTCGGCGGGTTTCACCGGGCTGGCCGGCGCCTTGGGTGGCATCGCTGTGGCCTATGTCTCGCCGGACAGCTTCACCGCGAACCTGTCGATCTTCCTGCTGGTTGGCGTGGTCGTGGGTGGGCTGGCGTCGATCCCCGGCGCGATCTTCGGCGGCCTGTTCATCCAATTCGTGCCGAACATCGCCGACGAGATCTCCAAGTCGGCACCGGCGGCCATCTATGGCGTGCTGCTGATCGGCCTGATGTACCTGATGCCCGGCGGCGTGATGGGCGGCGTGCATCGCCTGTGGGCCCGCTTGCGCGCCCGAACGGAGGGTTGACCCGAACAACAGCGTCGGGAACTCCGGCGCATCATCCGAATCCATTTTCACTCACTGAAGGAGACACTGCAGCATGAAACTGACATCCATCACCCTGGCGCTGGCAAGCGTTGCCGCGCTGGCTATCAGCGGCACCGCCTGGGCGCAGAAGAAGTACGATCCGGGCGCGTCCGACAAGGAAATCCTGATCGGCGGGATCAGCCCCTATTCGGGCCCGGCGTCGGCCTATGGCGCCATCGGCAAAGCCATCAGCGCGTACTTCGACAAGGTCAATGCCGAAGGCGGCGTCAACGGCCGCAGGATCAAGTTCATCAGCGTCGACGACGGCTACAACCCGGCCAAGACCGTTGAGCAGGCCCGCAAGCTGGTCGAGCAGGAAGAAGTGCTGCTGCTGTTCCAGACGCTGGGCACGCCGCCGAATTCAGCGATCCACAAGTACATGAACGACCGCAAGGTGCCGCAGCTGTTCGTGGCCACCGGAGCGACCAAGTGGGGCGACCCGAAGAACTTCCCGTGGACCATGGGCTGGCAGCCGAACTACCAGTCCGAAGCCAGGAACTACGCGGCGCACATCCTCGATACCAAGCCGAACGCGAAGATTGCGGTGCTGTACCAGAACGACGACTACGGCAAGGACTACCTGAAGGGCTTCGAGGACGGGCTGGGTGACAAGGCGAAGACGATGATCGTCGCCAAGGCCACCTACGAGGTCACCGACCCGACCGTGGACAGCCAGATCGTGTCGCTGAAGGCCTCGGGTGCCGACACCTTCTTCAACATCACCACGCCGAAGTTCGCGGCGCAGGCGATCAAGAAGGCCGGTGAAATCGGCTGGAAGCCGACGCACTACCTGAACAGCGTGTCCAATGCCACCGGCACGGTGATGTTGCCGGCGGGCGTGGAGAATTCCACCGGCATCATCTCCGCCTTCTACATCAAGGACCCGACCGACCCGCAGTTCCAGAAGGGCAAGGAATGGGATGACTTCGTGGCCTTCATGAAGAAGTACCACCCCACCGGCGCGATGAACGACAACTTCAACGTCTACGGCTACACCGTGGGACAGACGATGGTCGAGGTGCTGAAGAAGGCCGGCGACAACCTGACGCGCGAGAACATCATGAAGCAGGCCGCCAACCTGGACATGACGCTGCCGATGCTGCTGCCCGGCGTGAACATCAAGACCGGGCCCGACGACTTCTTCCCGATCGAGCGCGAGCAGCTGGCCACGTTCAACGGCAAGAGCTGGGAACTGTTCGGCAAGGTGTACGGCCGCTGAGCGCAAGCGACCGCTGCACACGGCACCCCGCGGGGTGCCGTTTTTACTGGTGATGCCCGTGAGCGAGACGCTGCGCGTGATCTGGGCCGACGCGGCACTGATCGCGATCGACAAGCCTGCCGGCGCACTGGCCGTGCCTGGCCGTGGCGACGACAAGCAGGATTGCCTGAGCCGCAGGGTGCAGGCGCAATGGCCCGACGCGCGCGTGGTGCACCGCCTGGACATGGCCACCTCGGGGCTGATGCTCTTCGCCCGCGGTACGGCCATGCAACGACTGCTGGGCGCGGCCTTTGCAGCACGGCAGGTGAAGAAGGAATACGTGGCCGTGGTGGCAGGCCGGATGCCGGCGAGCCAGGGGCGCATCGAACTGCCGCTGGCCGCGGATTGGCCGCGGCGCCCGCTGCAGAAAGTCGACACGGTGCACGGCAAGGCCTCGCTCACCGAGTGGCAGCTGCTGGCCCATGACGACAGCACCGGCAGCAGCCGTCTGGCGCTGCAACCGCACACCGGCCGCACCCATCAGCTGCGCGTGCATCTCGGGGCCATCGGGCATCCGATCCTCGGCGACGCGTTATACGCCACGGGCGCCACGCGCGACTGCGCACCGCGGCTGATGCTGCATGCCCGAGCGTTGCAACTGGCCCATCCGGCCAGCGGCGCGCCGCTGGCGCTGCAATGCGACACTCCGTTCTGAACGAGGCCAACGAGACCAAACGATGAAAGACCCGCTGGTACTGTGCACGATCGACCCCGCCGGCCACGCACTGATCACGTTGAACCGCCCGGCGCAGCTGAACGCGCTGTCACGGGCGCTGATGTCGCAGCTGGCCGACACGATCGACGCGCTCGAAGCCGACCCCACGGTGCGCGTGCTGATCCTCACCGGCGCAGGCAAGGCCTTCTGCGCGGGGCTCGACCTGAAGGAGCTGGGCAGCGGTGCCACGGCGCTGGGCGGTGGCGAAAACGGCGTCACGTCGCGTGACCCGGTGGCGGCACTGCAACGCTTCTCCGGACCCGTGATCGGCGCGATCAACGGCGCGGCGGTGACCGGCGGCTTCGAGCTGGCGCTGGCCTGCGACGTGCTGCTAGCCAGCCCCGCAGCGCGCTTTGCCGACACGCATGCGCGCATCGGCGTTGCACCCGGCTGGGGTCTGTCGCAGAAGCTCAGCCGCGCCATCGGCATCTACCGCGCGCGCGAAGTCTCGCTCACCGGCAACTGGATCGGCGCCGAACAGGCGGCGGCCTGGGGCTTCGTCAATCGCGTCGTGCCGGCCCCGGCGCTACTCGACGAGTCGCGGGCGTTGGCGTGCGACATGCTGAGCACCTTGCCGGAGATGCTGGTGCGCTACAAGGCCATCATCGATGAAGGCTTCGCGTTGTCGTTCGGCGAGGGTTTGCAGCTCGAAAAGCGGCGCAGCATCGAGTTCAACGCCAAGGTCGAGGCGGCAGCCATCGAAGCCCGGCGCGAAGCGGTGCGCGCGCGCAACCGCGGGTAGCGGCCGCGCGCTATTCGGCCAGCCAGGCTGCGACGTCGGCCTTCAGCTTCAGCAGATCGGCCTCGCGCGTGTACATCATGTGGCCGGCGTCGTAATAGTGGTGCTGCAGTCGCCGGCGCACGCTGGCGTCGATGTCCAGCTGCGCCAGCGACCAGTCGCTGGCGCTGTAGGGCGTGCCCAGGTCATAGCGGCCGCTGGCGACGAAGACCTTCAGGTGCGGGTTGCGGCGCATCGCCCGGCTGAGGTCGGTGCTGGTGCATGCGAAACCGTTGCCCTGGTCGGTGCCGCGGTTCCAGTTCCACTTCTGGTTCACCTCGAGCGAGAGCACCTCGTAGCGTGTCTCAGTCTGCAGGCCGAGCTGCTCGCCATAGTAGGCCAGCGCCGCCATCGTGTAGGGTGCAGCGATGGCCTCGATGCCGGGGTCGAATTCCCAGTCGCGGGTGCGCCGTGCCGCCATCGGCCCGGTGACACGGGACTCCAGCCGACCGACGATGCGACCCTGTGCTCGCATCGCCTCGAAGAAGAAGCATTCGTCGCTGATGCGCAGGTTCTTCTCCTCGACCAGCGTCGCGCTCAACCCGGTCAGCTCGGCAATTCGCCGCGCGATGCGCGTGCGCTGACGGCCCTGCAGCCGCGCACCGGCATGCAGCGCGGCAACATAGTCCTCAGCGACAAAGGCCTCTGCCGCTGCCCGCGCGGCCTGTGGCGACGCCGCCTGCGGCCCCTTCAGCAGCCCATGGTATTGCGCCGTGTTGGCAAAGCCGGGCAGGAACAACGCATAGGGCAGGTCGTTGCGCGGCGCGAAGACGATGCTCTGCAGGTCCATCGCACAGGAGATCAGGATCACGCCGGACAGCGACACGCCCAGCGACTGCAGCTTGTCGGCCAGCGCCGCGCCGCGCGTCGTGCCGTAGCTTTCGCCGGCCAGGTACACCGGTGAACCCCAGCGCTTGTGCCGCGTCAGCCAGACACGCACGCATTCGGCCAACGCCTCGACGTCGCCATCGACCGACAACATCTTCTTGCGGGCCGCTTCGCTGGCGGTGATCGACCAGCCGGTGTGCGGCGGATCGACGAAGACCATATCGAAGTGCTCGAACCAGCTGGCCGGGTTGTCGCTGACGCGGTACGGCGCCTGGGGCTGGTTGCCGTCGGGCTGCATCACCACATGCTTGGGCCCGAGCGCGCCGAACTGCAGCCAGATCGACGCCGAACCCGGCCCGCCGTTGAAGGCAAAGCACAACGGCCGCTGCGCGGGCTGCGCCCCCTTGAGCAAGTAGGCGGTGGTGAACACCGCGGCATCGGGCTCGGCCCGTGCGCCGTCGAAGCCCGACGCAACGACAGGCACATGGGCCGCATGCACCTGGTAGTCGAGCGGCAATGCGCCAAGCGTGATGCGAGCGTGGTGCGTCGCCGCGGGCTGTGACAGTCGCCGCTCCACCTGCTCTCGGCTGCGCTTGTCGTGCTCGCTGGCCGGCGAGCCGGCACCTGGATTTTCGTCGGCCATGTTCTCGCCTTCTTGGGTCCGGCGGGCTCAGACCATCCCCTGCAGCAGCGCGCCGTAGCGCGGCAGATCGATGTTGCCGCCGCTGACGATGACGCCCACGCGCGCGCCGCGCAACTCGATCGCGCCTTCGAGCAAAGCCGCCGCCGCCAGGCAGCCGGTCGGCTCGACCACCAGCTTCATGCGCGAGGCGAAGAAGCGCATCGTCGCCACCAGTTGTGCGTCGTTGACCGTCAGCACGCCGCTGACCAGTGCCTGAATGACGGGAAAGGTCAAGCGCCCGCAGGCCTGCGTCTGCGCGCCATCGGCAATCGTGCGCGGCGTGTCGATGTGCACGATCTCGCCGCGCTGCAGGCTGCGCTGCACGTCGTTGCCGGCTTCGGGTTCGACGCCGAAAACGGCGATCTCGGGCAACCGGTGTTTCGCCGCCACCGCGCAGCCGGCGATCAGCCCGCCACCGCCAACGCACACCAGCAGCGCATCGAGCGCGCCGACTTCGTCGATCAGCTCCAGCGCCGCGGTGCCCTGCCCGGCCATCACCAGCGGGTGGTCGAAGGGCGGAATCATCGTCATGCCGCGCTCGTCGGCCACGCGCCGGCACAACGCCTCGCGGTCCTCGCTGTAGCGGTCGAAGAGCAGCACCTCGCTGCGCGGCAGACCCTGAAGATAGCCGCGCGTCGCGTCGAGCTTGATCTGCGGGGCGTCCTTCGGCATGACGATCACCGCCGGCATTCCCAGCAGCTGCGCCGACAGCGCCACCGCCTGTGCGTGGTTTCCCGACGAGAACGCGATCGCGCCGGCCCTGCGCTGCTCGGGCGTGAAGCTGCTCAGCGCGTTGTAGGCACCGCGGAACTTGAACGCGCCCATGCGTTGGAAGTTCTCGCACTTGAAGAAAACGCTCGCGCCGCAACGCTCGTCGGCCTGACGGGATCGCATCACCGGCGTGCGATGGGCCACGCCGGACAGGCGTCGCGCGGCCTGTTCGATGTCGCCGAAGTCGATGGCCAGGGTCATTCGCTCAGGATAGCCGAAGCATCCTGGAAAGCGCCGGCGCGCAAGGTCAGCACCAGCGTGTCGCGCTCGGCGGGCCGGTCGGCATCCAGCGGCTGGATCGGCGTGGTTTCGTGGATCACACGCGTGTCGTCGAGCAGCAGCACGCTCCATGGCTCGGTCAGCGTGAAGCGCAGGCCCTGCGGACCCAGCGCGTCGAACACCCGCGTCTCGCCCCCCTTGACGTTGTGGCGAGCCACCAGCAGCACCGCCACGAGATCGACGCCGTCGCGGTGCGCGCCTTCGGGCGTGGGCCGGCCGATGCCGTCGGCACCGGTGTCGATGCGGAAAGGGTGCGCCTCGACGAACCAGCGCTGCGCGCCACGCAGCGTGCTGGCGCAGCCGGCCAGCGTGACCAGCAGGCACGTCCAGGCTGGATCGAGCAACAGCACATCCGGCAGCGGGTCGAACCAGCGTTCGATGCCGCCGTGAAGGGCGTTGTACTGCAGCGGCTGCCAGTGCGCGCGCTGCGGCACGGCCAGAACCCTCTCGCCGTCGACGATGAAGCTGCCGTGTCGCCGGCGTCGGTAGCGCCCCCCATCGCGCAGGTGCGGATCGGGCGGCAAGTCGTCCCACAGGGGCTGCCAAGCGGCGAATTGTTCGGGTTGGATGTGGCTCCAGCGCGACAGAGTTTCGGCACCGAGCACTGCAAATCCGGCGCTGCGCAACTGTGCGTCCAGGTCGGAGAGGGCCGTCAATGGCGGCGGTGGGTTCATCGGTTGCACGATGTGGAAGTTTCGGCGGCGAGGATGGGGCACCGACTCTAATCCCTCGTCAGCTTTTGTTGGCTTTCGCGCGTTACTCTTTGGGCTCACTGGTCCATTGGGCCTGAATCGCAACACATGAACACCGGCACCCTGTCAGATACCAACGCGCTGGAACTTGTCGACATCGTCCACCTGAAGTGGATGCTAGCCGGCGAAGGCCTGCACGTACACGTGGAGCGGCTGCAAAACGATCCGAGTTATGCGGCGGACTGCCTCAACGCGGCCGAACGCTCGGCCAATGCCACGGTTCGCCAGGCGGCTTCGTCGCTGCGCGAGCGCATTGGCAAGGCCAAGGCCGCGGCGCGCTGATTCAGCGCACCTTGCGCTCGAACACCACGTCGAAGCGCTGCTTCGCCACCGCTTGGTAGAAGCTGCCGACCAGCCGGTCCTTGGTCCGGTCGTAGGCGAGCTCGTACACCGAGCCGTCGTAACCGCCGGCGCGCAGTTCGAAAGTCGCCCGCAGCATGTCGCCATCGCGCGTGGCCACCGCTTTCGAGAACGGCAGCTGGCGAGGGTTGATGTACATCGCCTCGAGCTGGCCGAACGCGCCGATGCCACTCACCAGGATGATGTAGTTGCCGTCGGTGCGCTGCCAGGCGCCGAGCAGAGCATCGACGTCGCGCGGCTTGTCGGCTGATGCCGGGGCCGCCTGGGCCGCCGCGCGCTTCGCGCTGCCGATGCCGAGCAGCATAAAGGCCACCCAGGCCTGCAACTGCCGCCGACGCGTGGTCGAACGCGGCGTGCGCATCGCAGCTCAGGCCGCGGCGCGGCGCGCGCGCGCCAGCGCTGCACCCTCGGCCAGCGCCTCGAGCTTCTTCACCGCCAGCTCGCGGTTCATCGGCGCCAGGCCGCAGTTGGTGCAGGCGATCAGGTGCTTCGCGGGCACGAACTGCAGCGCCATGTCGATGGTGTCGGCCACCTCTTCGGGTGTTTCCACCGTGTCACTGGCCACGTCGATCACGCCGACCATCACGTCCTTGCCCTCGAGCAAGGCCATCAACTGCGGCGGCACGTGCGAGTGAACGCACTCCAAGCTCACCTGCCGGATCGAGCTGCGCGCCAGCGCCGGCAGGATCTGCTCGTACTGGCGCCACTCGTCACCCAGACTGTTCTTCCAGTCGATGTTGGCCTGGATGCCGTAGCCGTAGCAGATGTGCACGGCCGTCGTGCATGTCAGCCCCTGGGCGGCACGCTCCAGCGCGGCGATGCCCCATGTGTTGACCTCGTCCATGAAGACGTTGAAGGCCGGTTCATCGAACTGGATGATGTCCACGCCGTCCGCTTGCAGCGCCAGCGCCTCCTGGTTCAGCAGTTCCGCGAAGGCCATCGCCATCTTCGGGCGGTCGCCATAGAAGCGGTCGGCCACGGTGTCGGCGATGGTCATCGGGCCGGGCAGAGTGAACTTGATCTTCTTCTTCGTGTGTGCGCGCAGGAAGCGGGCTTCGGTCCGGTGCACGCGGCCCTTCAGCTTCAGCGCCGACACCACCTGCGGCACCATCGCCTTGTAGCGGTCGGCACGGATGCCCATCTCTACCTTGTGCTCGAAATCGATCCCCTCGACCTGCTCGAGGAAACCGTGCACGAAGTGCTGCCGACTCATCTCACCGTCGCCGATGATATCCAGCCCGGCGTCCTCTTGCGTCTTGATCCACAGCAGCGTGGCGTCGAGCTTGGCCTGCTGCAACTCTGGCCCCTGCGTCTTCCACTGCGGCCAGAGTTTCTGCGTCTCGGCCAGCCAGGCGGGTTTGGGCAGGCTGCCGGCGATGGCGGTGTCGAACACGATCGGTACTCCGTTGTCGGGGTGAGGAATCCGGACCACACCCATGCGGGCGCCCGGAGCGCCATTGTGTCAGCAGCTCGCAAGCGGCCGGGCGGCCACCCGCTCCACGTGCAGCGGCGATCGAGTCGCAGGGCCCCGGGTCGGTTGGCAAACGCGAAGCGTTGCCGGCAGAGGGCGCGACGCCGAGAGTCGATGTCCGCTATGCGTGCGTGTCTGTGGTTGGGGGTTGGGGGCGACGCGAACAAACCCAATACCGGCTTCGCGAACAGCGCTTGTGCGCAAGCTGCCTGCCGGTCGTCTGTCGTCGGCCGTCGATACCGCGTGGGCTCAATCGAAGCGCCAGCGCTCGCCGGGGCCCAGACCCATGCGCCCATGCATCGCCATCTGTGCATAGGCATCGTCGGCCAGCCAGCGCAGCCACCAGATGGCGGTGACGCGGGCCACGATGCTGTGCTGAGCCGCCTCGCGCTGCAGCGCGCCTGCGTCGCGCTCAAGTCCCACACCGGCCCAGCGCAGCGGCAACCCGGCGTTGCCGGCAAAGCTCATGTGGTCGGCGCCGTCCAGCCACAACAGGCCGCGCTTGCCTGGCGGCAGGCCGTCGTAGACACGCGCGCGCCACTCGCCGTCCGCGCCGCGGCCCTGGCCCAACGGATCGCCGTCGAGCGAGCCGGTGACCACCAGGAAGGGTCGGGTGATGCCTGCGAACTGTTGCTCGATCGGCAACGCATCTCGCCCCGGCGACGGGCTGAGCGCGACGAAGGCCTTGATCCGCGCGTCGGCGAGCGACCCAGCCAGTGCAAAACGCTGACCGGCCAGCGCTTGCGCGGTGACCGCGCCAAACGAGTGCCCTGCAAAGCCGATGGCATCGTGCCGCACGCGCGACCAGGTCGGTTGCGACGCGCGCCGCGATAGTTCGTCGAGCACGAAGCGCACATCGGCCACACGAGCCAGCAATTGCTGCGCGCTGGCGGCGGCGCGCAAGCCCGATATGCCCTCCCGCCACACCGCCCTGTCGCTGCCCGGATGCTGCAATTGCAGCACAGCCAAGCCGGCCTGATTCCAGACATCGGCCCAGGCTTCGCCGCCTTCGCGGCTGCCTCCCAGGCCATGCGAATAGAGCACCAGCGGGCATGGGCCATCACCGGCCGGCCAGCGCACGCGCAAGGGCAGTTCACGCCGACGCTGGCTGTCGATCCAGCTGAAGTCCTCGGCAGCGGTGGCCTGCGCTCCGGCGCGCGCCACGCTGCCGCCCAGCAGGCTCAGCAGCAGCGCGCGGCGCTGTCGATGCAGGCCCTCACCACGCATCGACGAAGGCGCGGCGCGGCGCCAGCGGCCGGCCGGCTACCGATGTCAAGCCGCGCACCAACCAGTCGCGCGTCTCGGCCGGGTCGATGACGTCGTCCAACTCCAAGTGGCTGGCGACGTTCAGCGCCTGCCCCTTGTCGATGGCCTCGGCCACCAGCCTCGCGAACAGCGCCTCGCGCGCTTCGGGCGCCGCGGCCTCCAGCTCCTTGCGGAAGCCCAGCCGCACCGAGCCTTCGATGCCCATCGGTCCGAACTCGCCGCTGGGCCAGGCCGCGGTGGCCACAGGGGCGTGGAAATGCCCAGCCGTCAGTGCCATCGCTCCCAGGCCGTAGCCGCGCCGCAGCACCACGCTGAACACCGGCACCCGCAGCGCCGCTGCGGTGACGAACAGGCGCCCTGCCCTGCGCACCATCGCCGTCTTCTCGCTGTCCGGGCCGACCATGAAACCCGGCGTGTCGACGAAGGTGATCAACGGTAGTCCGTACGCATCGGCCAATTGCATGAAGCGCGCGAGCTTGTCGCACGCCGCAGCGTCGAGCGCGCCCCCGAGATGGCGCGGCTGGCTCGCCGCCACCGCCACCGGCCGGCCCTGCAACCGCGCGAAGGCTGTGATCACGCCGATGCCGAAGTCGCGCCGCAGTTCCAGCACGCTGCCCGCATCCATCACTGTCGTGACGATGGCGCGCGGGTCGTACAGCGCGTTGCGGTTCTCGGGCAAGGCAAGGCGCAGCGACAGCGCCTCGCCGCCGCCCGGCGCACCGGCGTCCATCACACCCTGTGTGTAACCCAGGTAGCGCCGCGCCGCGGCCACCGCCATGGCCTCGTCGGCGACGCGCAGGTCGATCACGCCGTTGTGCGCTTGCACGCTCACCGGGCCGACCTCGTCGGCGTGCACGCGGCCCAGGCCGCCGCCTTCGATCATCGCCGGCCCACCCATGCCGATACTCGAACTCTCGGTAGCGATGATCACGTCGCAGCAGCCCAGCAACGCGGCATTGCCGGCGAAGCAACGACCGTGCACGATTCCCACCACCGGCACCTGGCCGCTCAGCCGCGCCAGCGCGGCGAAGGTGGTGCAGTGCAGGCCGGACACGCTGATCGAATCGACATCACCCGGACGGCCGCCGCCGCCCTCGGCGAAAAGCACCAGCGGCAGCTTCTGCGCCGCCGCCACCTCGAGCAGGCGGTCGCTCTTGCGATGGTTGTAGAAGCCCTGCGTGCCGGCCAGAACGCTGTAGTCGTAGGCCATCACCGCGACACGCGCACGCTCGGGCCCGAAGACCGCTGCGTTGATGCTGCCGGTGCCGGTGATCAGCCCGTCGGCCGGCGTATTGCGCTGCAGGTCGTCGAGCGTGCGCCGGCTGCGCTGCGCCGCCACCGCAAAGGCGCCGTACTCGAGCAGGGACCCGGCGTCGAGCAGATCATCGACGTTCGCGCGTGCCGTGCGACCACCCTGTGCCTGGCGCCGTGCCACCGCCTCGGGCCGCGATGCGTCGGCCAGCAGCGCACGCCGCTCAAGCAGCCGCAGCAGGTCGGCTCGCGGGAGCGTCGGGTCGGCAGCGGGTGGTGCGACCGCCACCACGGCCGGGCCGGCGCCGGGCTCCAGTTCGACCAGCGTCGCGCCTTCGGCCACGACGTCGCCGACCGCGGCACCCAGGGCGCGGACCGTGCCGGCCTCGCTGGCCTGCAACGGCACTTCCATCTTCATCGATTCCAGCAGCAACAGCGTCTGGCCGACGGCCACCGCCTGGCCGACAACCACTTCGATGCCGATCACCGAGCCGTGCACCGGCGAGTGCAAGGCCTTGCGCAGCGTTCCCATTCCAGCACTCCCATCAGCGGCCGCGCGCGGGGCGACCCGGACATCCATTTTCCACACGGTCCCGGCGCGCAGCTGTCGCCCGTCGGGCCCGCATCCCGCTTCGCCTAGACTGAGCGATACCCCTTGCGCTTCCTCAGCCCCCCTGCATGGCCGATCCGGTAGATGCCAAGACTGCCCTTCCGGCGCCGGACCTGCCCACCGCGCTGGTGTTGCTGCAGTTGGACCGCGACGCCGTCGCGCTGTGCGATGAGCTTGGCCGCGTGCATTGGTGCAATGCGACGCTGCTGGACGCGATCGGGCCGCTGGGAGAGGCCTGGCGCGAACAGACCTTGTGGCAGCTGCTGTCGCTGTCCGCGCCCGACGCGATGGCCCTGGAAGCGGCGCTGCGCAGCGGCGAAGCGCAGGCCCCGTTGCCCGACATGGCTTGGCCTCAAGGCGCGGCAACGCCGCACTGGTGGCGCCTGCAACTGCACCGGCTGGCCGACGGCCGGCGCGTGGTGCGCTGGTCGTGCATCGACGAATTGCACCATCAGACGACCGAGATCGCCCGGCTTTGCGAGTTGCTGGACATCGCACAGGACTTCGGTCGCCTGGGGGTGTGGGAACGCGATGCACGCACCCTGAAGGGTCGCTGGGACCGTCACATGTACCGCTTCTGGGGGCTTAGCGAAGCTGCCACCACGCCTGACATCGCCAGCGCCGCGCAGTCGGTCGTCGAAGAGGATCGCGCGGGCCTAGACCGCGCCTTCAGTCAGTCGCTACGGTGTG
>Ga0316188_10000776_pt1 | contig 14558 bp, 8 predicted proteins | sample Phiworburrow1_MG_FD_204933 | JGI IMG/M metagenome (GOLD analysis project Ga0316188, IMG submission 204933) | Coastal sediment microbial communities from Maine, United States - Phippsburg worm burrow 1 | ecosystem: Environmental > Aquatic > Marine > Coastal > Sediment | place: USA: Maine...
TCGACCTGCGCCCAGTTCACGCCCAACACGCAGACCTGCATCATGGACCTGCGGCCGCCGGGGTTTCGCTGGCTGGAGCTGCTGTCGAATGGCCAGATCCGGAGCGAGGTCGTCTGGCTGGACGAGCTGCGCCAGACCGAGAGGCCGCCCGATTCAAGGCTGGGATAGCAGGGGTCAGACCCCTGCTCGCTTGGTGAACCCCGACCGCAGTGATACCTTGCCGCAAGCCAAGGGGGGCGGCCTATGACGCAGCGCGCACGCTGGTACCAACTCATCGAGGGCGGGTTCTCGGGAAGCCGCGCCGCGTGGTGGATCGCGACTGCGATCGTCACCCTGATCCTGCTCAACGCCCTGGCCGTCATCCTGGGCTCGGACCATGAGCACTTCCAGCGCTTCGAGTCGGGGTTTCATCTCTTCGAGATCCTCTCGATCGGTGTGTTCACGATCGAATACCTGCTGCGCGCCTGGGTGGCGCCGGAGAATCCCGACTACCAGGGCCGGGGAACGTGGTCGGCCCGCCTGCGTTACCTCGTCTCGCCCGTGGCCATCGTCGATTTGATCGCGATCCTGCCGGCCTACCTGGGCGTGATGATGACCATCGACCTGCGCTACCTGCGACTGCTGCGCCTGCTGCGGCTGCTCAAGCTGACCCACTACTTCAAGGGCCTGGGCATCTTCATCATGGTGATCCAGGCCGAGGCGCGCACGCTGCTGTCCGGCCTGTTCACCATGATGGTGCTGGTGGTGGTCGCCGCGTCCCTGATGTACGGCGTCGAGCACGCCGCCCAGCCGGAGCAATTCGGCAGCATCGGCGAATCGCTATGGTGGGCGGTCGTCACCATGACCACGGTTGGCTACGGCGACGTCACCCCGATCACGCCCGTCGGACGGATCCTGGCGTCGATCATCATGCTGCTGGGGGTCGGCGTCGTGGCGCTGCCGGCTGGCATCCTGGCAGCGCGCTTTGCCGAGGAACTGCAGGGCCGGCGCGACCAGCTGGCCGCGCAGCTCGACCTCGCGCTGCTGGACGGCAGCGTCGATCCGAAAGAGCTGGAAGACCTGTCGCGCCTGAGCCGCGAACTGGGGATTCCCAAGGACACGCTCGACCGCATGCTGCAGACGAAGTCGCTACGCCACGTGCTGGTGCCGAAGTGTCCCCACTGCGGCAAGGACATCGACTGACGCAAACAGACTCAGCCGGCAGCCGGCGGCTCGTGCTCCCGGTGGAAGCGCTGGACGGTCCACAGGTAGGTGTCCGCCAGCAGCCGCTCGGCCGTGTCGTCCAGGATGTGCGCCGAACGCTTGGCGCTGGCGGGGTGCTTCAGGGCCGAGGCCGCCCGCTCCAGGTGGAACAGCTGGTTCTGGTACTGCCAGCCCAGTTCCTTGATCGCCATCTTCGACTGGTAGATCTCCCAGACGCCCAGCCAGAATGGCACCAGGCCCAGCAGGAACACCAGGTACGTCTTCAGATGCAGGCCGAGCAGCTCGGTGTCGCTGAGGTATTCCTTGAAGACGATCAGCGACGCCACGGCGATCGCCATGGCTGCCAGGATGATTCCCTTGAAGCGCTCGAGCCGGTGGTGTGCGTGATGCAGACCGTGGGCCTTGCGCTTGAAGTACTTGTACTGGTCCTCGATCCAGCTCTCGCGCACCCAGTCGAAGCCCGCCTTGGAATCCGCGACCGCGCCCAGCTCGAAGGGCGTGCAGGCCCGCAGGATGTGGCCGATCCAGCTGAATCCCGCGATGCGCCGCACCCCGAGCAGCCGCATCAGGTGCTGCTCGATGCCGCGCGGCTCCACCCCGGCCACTGTCAGGTAGAAGCGGGTGCGCAGGCTCTCGGCCACGGCCCGGTACATCAGGTGGCGGGTGAACCAGCCGTGCCGGGTCGCAATCGAGAACAACACGAACCCGCCGGCGAACAGCACCAGGTAACCGGCCAGGAACACCTTGCCCGGATAGATCTTCGCGTACACCAGGAACAGCATGCCCATGATCGCCGCCATCAGGCTGAACGCCTTGAACAGCCGGTCCGACCTCTGCTGGTGGTGGACGGCGAGCAGGTCGGCGCGGCGGTACTCGTAGTCCATCGCACGCAGGGCCTCGGCAGCCGCCGGCCGTAGTGCCAGGGCCTCGTCGGACACCAGGCCCCAGGGATGCTCGGCCGGATTGACATGCGCGGCGGCATCGCGGGCGTAGTCCACGAGCTTGTCGAGTTCCTCCGCCAGGCTGTCCGGCAGGTCCAGTCCCGTGACCACGACGTCACCATTGTCGGCCACGCCCAGGAAGCCGGCCAGGGCGTTCGCAGCAGCCTCCCCTGCCGTGCGTCGGGCACGCAGCCAGAACACCGGCCGCTCGCCGTCGGCGGCCCGGGCCTGGGCCTCAGGCAGCGCCAGGCTGCGCGGTGCACGGGCACCTTCCTTGGTCACGAGCCCGAGGTAGCGCAGCACGGTATCGCCGGTCCCGCCGGGCAGGCCGCGATCCTCACCGTCCCACAGCGCCAGCAGGATGCTGGTGCCCTCCCGCAGGCGCTCGGCGAGGGCGACATAGAGTGCATCGCGCGCCCAGCCGGAGACCGATGCGGACTCCTTGTCGATGCCCAGGGGAAGTTCCAGCACCGTGGTCTGGACCCGCGGGCTCGCCAGCAGGGCCTGCAGGTGTGCCTGGGAGGCCGCATCGAAGTCGCCGAGGTACATCTCCAGCGGCATCGGCAGCAGCGCATGGACCTGCATTCCAGCAGCGAGTGCTGCTTCGGCAGCCAGCCTGTCAGCGCCGTCAGCCATGCCCGTGACCAGCTCGACGTGGATGCCCGGCAGGCGTTCGCGCAGCCTGACGAACAGGCCCTCGACGGTCTGCCGCAAGTGGTCGATGTCGGTCGGATCCAGGTTCCGGTGGCCGGTGACCCCGATCCTGAGGGGGATTTTTTGCACGGCGCAATGGTACATGGACTTGGCGCGGCAGGCAGCGCCCGCCGCCCGGGCAGGAAAATTTCTCCACGCTGGCCCAACTTTTCCGTTCCCGGGTAGTATTTGGTACAAGACACAGCAAATCGGCCCGATCCCCGGGTCCGAGGGGGAGCAAGAAATGACCAGTCCAGAGGGCGTGCCGGCCGTCAAGAAGTCCTGGCTCGTGATCGGCGGTGTCGCCATCGCGCTGGCCGGCGTCGGATATTTTGCGATGCAGGGCCCGATGTCCGGCAAGGACATGTCGGGCTCGATCGTGCCGGCGGAACGCTACCAGTCCGACGCGAAGCCGATCACCGACAGCTCGGCAGTGCTGGGTGATGAGACCATATCGCGCTTCATGCAGACCGACGTCTACCAGTTGATGCTCAAGGACCCGTCAATCGTGGACGCCATGAACAGCCAGGCGTTTCGCGATGCCATGAACAACCAGGCGTTTCGCGACGCCATGAACAGCCAGGCCTTCCGCGACGCCATGAACAGCCAGGCCTTCCGCGATGCCATGGGCAACCAGGCCTTCCGCGACGCCATGAACAACCAGGCGTTCCGCGACGCCATGGGCACCCAGGCCTTCCGCGATGCCATGGGCAACCAGGCCTTCCGCGACGCCATGGGCAACCAGGCCTTCCGCGACGCCATGAACAACCAGGCGTTTCGCGATGCCATGGGCAACCAGGCCTTCCGCGATGCCATGAACAGCCAGGCCTTCAAGGACGCGATGAAAGACCAGGCGTTCCGCGACGCCATGAACAACCAGGCCTTCCGCGACGCCATGAACAACCAGGCCTTTCGCGATGCCATGGGCAACCAGGCCTTCCGTGACGCCATGGGCAACCAGGCCTTCCGTGACGCCATGGGCAACCAGGCCTTCCGCGATGCCATGGGCAACCAGGCGTTCCGCGATGCCATGAACAACCAGGCCTTCCGTGACGCCATGAACAACCAGGCTTTCCGCGATGCCATGGGCAACCAGGCCTTCCGCGACGCCATGGGTAACCAGGCCTTCCGCGACGCCATGGGTAACCAGGCCTTCCGTGACGCGATGGGCAACCAGGCATTTCGCGACGCGATGAACAACCAGGCATTTCGCGACGCGATGAAGAACGACGCGAATCGTGCGGGGCCGGTCAACCAGTAAGTGAACGATATGGAACCCGGGGCGCCTGCGAGCGCCCCGGGCTTTCTCATGATCGCGCCTTGCAAACCCGACGACTCCTGCCGCTCGACGCCCGGGGCAAACGGCGCTCGCCTGCCACAGGGCTGCGCTGTGCTGACCTTGGCAGGCCTGTTGCTGGCCAGCCCGGCCGGCATCGCAGCGCCCTTCCAGATGGACGTGCTGGAGACCCAGAACCTGCGGGTGCTCTACATCGACCCGCTGCAGACCTATCTCGTTCCACACGTCGCCCGCAGCTTCGAGAATTCGCTCGCCTTCCAGGAAAAGGTCTTTGGCTGGAAGCCCTACGAGAAGAGCACCCTGCTGCTGACCGACCTCTCGGATTACGGCAACGCGGGCGCCGCGGCGTCACCTCACAATGGCGTGACGCTATACATCGCGCCGGCGAGCCACACGCTCGAGACCCTACCCGCCAGCGAGCGCATGTACTCGACCATGAACCACGAGCTCGTGCACATTGCCAACATGGACCAGGCGAACAGTCGCGACCTGGCCTTAAGGCGTTACCTCGGAGGCAAGCCCCGGCAGTCGAGCGAGCATCCCGAGTCGATCTTCTACAACTACCTGACGGCACCCCGGATGAGCGTGCCACGCTGGTACCTCGAAGGCGCCGCATCGTTCATGGAAACATGGATGTCCGGCGGCCTGGGCCGCGCGCAGAGTGCCTATGACGAGATGGTTTTCCGCGCCATGGTGCGGGACGACGCCCACTTCTACAGCAACCTGGGGCTGGTCTCCAAGGGCATGGAGGCCGATTTCCAGACGGCCACCAATGCCTACCTCTACGGCACGCGCTTCTACAGCTTCCTTGCCTACACCTACTCTCCGGAGCAGGTCATCGACTGGCTCAAGCGCGACGACGGCAGCGAAGCCTACTACTCGGATCAGTTCGAGAAAGTCTTCGGCAGGCCCCTTGAGGCGATATGGAACGAATGGATCGCGTGGGAATCCCGGTTCCAGTCCGCCAACCTCGATGCGCTGCGCAAGTACTCCTTGACGCCCGTGCACCGCCTCACCCGGGGCGGCCTGGGGTCGGTCGCCAAGTCCTACTACGATAAGTCCACTAACAGCCTGGTCGGCGCGTTCCAGTATCCGGGCGTCGTCGCCTATGCAGGCACCGTTTCGATGGCCGACGGCAGCATCCGCAAGCTCACCGACATCAAGGGTCCGATGAAGTACCGCGTCACCTCGACCGCCTTCGACCCGGCGTCGAGGACACTTTTCTACGCCGCGGACAATAACGCCTATCGCGACCTGATGGCGGTGAACGTCGACACGGGCGAGTCGAATATGCTGATCGAGGATGCTCGCATCGGCGATTTCGCATTCGATGCGGTCGATCAGTCGCTCTGGGGGCTCAGGCATGACAATGGCTACGTGACGCTGGTGCGCATCCCCGCTCCCTACACGGCGTGGCAGCAGATCTACACCTGGCCCTACGGGGCGGAGCCTTGCGAGCTGGACGTGTCCGCCGATGGCTCGATGCTGTCGCTCACCATGGTTCGCATCGATGGTGGCGCAGATCTCAGCCTGTTCCACACAGCCGACCTGACGGAAGGCAAGGTCGAGGCCTTTGCGCAGGTCGATTTCGGCCGCGCGATCCCGGAAGGTTTCGTCTTCACGCAAGATGCGCGCTACCTCTATGGCAGTGCCTACTACACCGGCGTGTCCAACATCTTCCGCTACGAGATCGCGACCAGGGACCTGCAGGCCGTCAGCAACACCGAGACCGGTTTCTTCCGCCCGATTCCCCTGGATGACGGCAGGCTGATCGTCCAGGAATATACGGGGGATGGCTTCGCGCCGGTCGAGATAGACCCGGTCCCAGTGAACGACCTCGGCACGATCACCTTCCTGGGCTCGGAGATTGCCCGCAAACACCCGGTGGTCAAGGAATGGGTGGTCGGCTCGCCATCGGACATCAACCTCGAGAGCATCACCACCAGGCAGGGGAAGTACCGCCCGTTGCACGAGCTCGGTGGCGGTGAAAGCTACCCGGTGATCGAGGGCTACAAGGACTCGGTGGCCCTTGGCTGGCACATGCGATTCGAGGATCCCGCGCAGTTCAACAAGCTGGACCTGACGGGCAGCTATTCCCTGGACAAGAACTTGCCCTCCGGTGAGCGGCCGCACTTCACGGCGCGCTACCAGGCACTTAACTGGAGGCTCGAGTACCGGCACAACGGCGCGGACTTCTACGATCTGTTTGGCCCGACCAAGCGCAGTCGCAAGGGCGACGCGTTCATCACGGAGTACGACAAGTCGTTACTCTATGACGAACCGCGGCGGCTCGACCTGAAGGCCGCGGCTGCCTATTTCTCGGGGCTCGACACCCTGCCGGGCAACCAGAATGTGCCTTCCGGGTTCAGTAACATACTGTCGGGGAAGATGGAGCTCGACTACACCGATACGCGCCGCTCGCAAGGCTCCGTGGACCACGAAAAGGGCTGGCGGTGGAAGCTAGTCGCGGCGGCGGATCATGCCGGCGGCGACACCGTGCCCAGGCTGCGCGGCGGCCTCGATTTCGGCCTTGCCCTGCCCTTTGCCAACTCGTCAGTCTGGCTGTACAACGCCGCTGGCGTTGCCAATGGCGAGCGCGACAACAGCCTGGCCAACTTCTACTTCGGCGGCTTTGGCAATAACTACGTGGACGACGGCGAGGTGAAGCGCTACCGGGAGTACGACAGTTTCCCGGGCTTCGACATCGACGAGATCGCCGGCCAGAATTATGCGAAGTCGGTGCTGGAATTCAACTTGCCACCGCTGCGCTTCGAGGAAGTCGGCACGCCCGGTTTCTACCTTGGCTGGGTGCGCCCGGCGCTGTTTGCGAGTGCGTTGGTTACCGACCCCGGCAACGACTCGTATAGGCGCAGCCTGTATAACGCCGGCGCGCAGGTGGACTTGAGCTTTACCGTCATGAATCACCTGCCGATGACCATCTCGCTCGGCTACGCGGCGGGCTTCGAGGGCGGCAACAAGCAGGGCGACGAGTGGATGCTGTCTCTCAAGATCCTCTAGCGGAAGTCAATCGCCGAGCAGCCGACCGGTCAGGGTTGCGTGGACGCGCTCTGGGGCGATATCTCCGATCCTGACGCGGTTCGCCTTCTGCCCCAGCAGGTAGTACAGGAAGGCGCTGCCACCGGCAACCAGCCCCACCATGATTCCGACCTGGCCCTGGCTTGCCGCCAGGTTGTAGGTGGCGTGGAAGGTGCCCGCCAGGATCAGTCCTTCGAACATCTTGGCTTCGTGATACAGGCCCTCGCGCCGGAACAGGAAGACGCGGTGCAGCACGCGATAGACGGGGCCGCGCGCCGCGTGCCCACTGCGCACCTCGACGCTCGAGAAATGTGCCAGGCCGTAGAAATATCCGAAGATGCCGGAAGCCACCGCGTGCATGAGCACGGTCAGGGTCGAGCGCATCAACAACATGGCCATGTTCTGTTCCGCCAGGAAGCGCGGAAAGTACAGCAGGACGTTCTCGGCGAACGCAAAGGCCAGGCCGACGATGACGGAGAACTCGATGGCGTCGTCGATCGAGCGAATGCTCGCGTCGTCCGTAAACCGCACGACCAGGTGCTTCGAATACTCTTCGGCAAAGGCCAGGAAGACGACGCTGAAGGCCAGGACGGACAGGCCCAGCCAGTAGAACAGCGCGACGAAGACGGTCAGGAAGACACCGACGCCGAGGAAGTTCATCGGCTCCTCGTACAGCCCCGTGAACAGGGCCAGCCCGACCGGTCCCGACTCGCGCAGGAACTGGTAGACCGACCAGGCGGACAGGCCTGCCAGCAAGGCGAGGTTCACATACCAGGCCGTCACGACGGCCGGCGGCGCGGCGGCGACCAGGCCCGCCAGGGGCACATCCGGATTCACCGTCGCCATCGCCCTGGCGACGAACGGCACGGCGAAACAAACCAGCGAGGCCACGTGAACGACCTTGATCCAGGTCCGCTCGTGCAGCAGGTAGACGATGTGCACCATCGCAATGACCAGCAGCGAGCCGACCGCGATGACCGCGAAAACCAGGTAGACCTGCAGGAAATTCAGCAGCCGGAGCGTCAGCGGCCCCAGGTCCACGACGTCGAGCAGGAACGGCAGGCTGAAGACCGTCGAGATGGAACTCAGCTCGGACTGGCTGGCGATCGCCAGCCGGGCGTCGAAGTGGGTGACCACCAGCACGAACACGGCAGCCAGCGCCGCGACCACTGCATTGACGATCGTCCTGCCCGAGAACCTCTCCAGCACGTATATCACGAGCGAGAAGATGACCAGGAAGTGGAACAGGTCGGCGAACTGTGCGGCGACGGGACCCAGGTGATGACGTAGCTGGTCGTAGCTGAGGGTCGCCAGCAACAGCAGCACGGCCGCGGTCACCAGCGCACCCAGGCGCAGCGACTGGTGGGTGATCCGGCGCGAGATGAAGTGGAACAGCCGCGCCACGCCGAAGAGCACGATGGCCACGGCCAGGAAAGAGACCAACACGCCCCCGATCTGTCCCGGCGACGTTCCACCCTCCAGTTGTCCCGCGGTCAGCTCGTGGAAGCGGAGCTGCGCGCCGAGCTCGTCCATGAACAACAACAAGGGCACGACCGCGAGGGTTCCCAGCAGGAACGTGACCAGCACCAGCCGCTTCGACTCCGGGTTGCGGGAGACGAAGAAATAGCCCCAGATCAGGGTCGGCAGTAACGCCAGGCCGGTCGCCTGCAGGAATATCGCCGCGTTCACGTCAAGTGAGCCCCTCGCGCTGCCGTCCGGCGACATCCCGGCTGGGCCGGGTCTGCTTGTAGGGGGCCCCGCCCCGACGCTAGAGTGACGCCCGGGACAGGTCCCGCCGCTTGCCGCCAGGCGGATAGTAAGGGATTTCAGGCACTCCAGAACAACAACCGGGCTGGCAATGAAAGCGCCCTGCCCGGCCAACTTTTCAGGCGCCCGCGTGTAGTTATGAGTGAGGACGACGACGCCGCAGCAGTCCGGGATTGCCTCGCAGGCAACCACCAGGCCTTTGCCACGCTCGTCGGACGCTACGAGAAGCCGGTGTTCAACGTCGCGCTGCGGATGCTCCGCAACCCGGAGGACGCTCGCGATGTCTCCCAGACGGCATTCCTGAAGGCCTACCAGAATCTCTCGAGCTATGACCCGCAATACAAGTTCTACAGCTGGATCTACAGGATGGCGATCAACGAGTCGCTCAACATCCTGCGGGTGCGGGGCCGCAACGTCGGCCCCGTGGACGAACAGCTGTCGACGGGCGAGCCAGGTCCGGCCGAGTCGCTGGCCAGCGACCAGGACCGCAACGCGGTGCTTGAGGCAGTCGACAGGCTCAAGCCGGAGTATCGCGCCGTGATCGTGCTGCGCTACTTTGCCGACCAGAGCTACGAGGACATCGGCCAGGCCCTTGGCATCGACGCCAGGACGGTGAAATCCCGCCTGTTTACCGCACGGCAGCTGCTGAAGGACCTGCTCGCCTCCGAGGGGGCGCTATGAACATGGACCTGACCCGCACCCAGGAACTGATCCAGGCCGACCTCGACGGCGAGCTGTCGGCTGCGGAGCGCGCCGAGCTGGCGCGACGCCTGCTGGCCGACCCCGAAGCCCGGCGCCTGCGCGACGAGCTCAAGCGCACGGATACGCTCTTGCGCGAAGTACCGCAGGTCGCGCCGCCGGCCGGGCTGCGACCGGCGATCCTGGCAGCGCTGGGTCTGCCTGCGACCGAGTCCTCCTCCGGCACGGCAGGACGCGACCGCTGGCCGGTGCTCAGGCTTGCCGCAGCCGTCGTGGGCGGCCTGCTGGTGGTGGGAATCGGCTACCGCATGCTGGACGTGGGCCCGACCGGCAGCGACCTGCAGGGTTCGCTGGGCGCCGCGCTGCCCTCCCAGGCGACCCAGGCTGCTGCCAGGCCGGACCAGGCCCGGTTCAGCGGAGACGGCGTCGAGGCCAGCGCAACGCTCCGGCGCGACGGCCAGGGGACGAAGCTGGCGCTGGAGCTGGGCGGTACCGCGCCCTATGAGGTGATCGCCCGCTTCGATCCCGAGGTCACGACCTACCGCGGTAACCCGGACGAGAGTGGCTTGAGCTTCACCGACGGCACGGTGACGCTCCAGGTCGAGCCCGGACAGCCGTCCCGGACGCTGGAATTCTCGGGCACCGCGCCGATCCGGGTATCGATCCGCAGCGGGGAGAAGCTGCTCGGGGAGCAGGAACTATCGGTCGGGGCGGACAACTGAGCCGGTCCGCCCGCTGCGCGAGAAAAAAAACGCCCGCATCGCTGCGGGCGTTTTCATGTCAGCACGAGTAATCGACGATCAGCTTCGCGCCGCCGTCAATCAGTCATCGTGATCGTCATAGGCATGGCCGCAAGGCGTCGCATCGTTATGGAAGCCATATCGCGGCACCGACGGCAGAAAGCGCGTCTGGTAGAGATGCTCGATCACGCTTGCACGAACTTCAAGCTCCCCGAGCCGGCTTGCGGGATCGTTGGCCGCGTTCGAAGAGAGAGTCCCCAGCATTCCGCTGAAATGACCGAGTTCCTCGACGAATTCCCTGCAATCTCGGTTGTTCTCGATCCCGCGGTAGCTGTAGCCGTTTGCGGCGCTCAGGCACTCGGTCAGCTCGTGCCGGCCATGCGCCAGGTATCCCTTCAATGAAGCACAGTATTCCGCTGAAATCGGTGAGCCCGGCTGGCCGTCCCCCGGGGCGCAGGCAAAATCGCTGGTCACTTCCCCAAGGTCATCGACCAGTTTCGAGAGCAGTCGGGCAAACACCGCATCGTTTCCTGCGGTGATCGGACTCGGACCGTCGCAGCGATCATAGGTATCAGGAGTCGGTTCGAGGTTGTAGGACACCAGCGACCAACTGTTGCTGCTGACCTTGCTGCTGCCGCAGCCGGTGTTGATCAACTGGTCGACGTATTTGCCGTCGACGCTCTTGTAGGTCTCCGACACCTTGGTCACGATGTCCCATTTCAGCAAGTCTGTAAGCGCGGGGCTCGTGCTCGTAACCTCGCAGCCGTTTTCACGGCCCGCCAATTCCTCAACGAAAAACTCGCCGTCAAATGGCTCACTGAAATACAGTCCTGCTTCGGTCTTGCCGAAGAACGCTTCGAAGTAGTACCCGCTGTCTTCCTGGGCCCGGTACTGCGGCGAGATCAGCAGCGCCGGCAGGCCGTGCGGCGGCTGCCCGCTCTTGTCGAACAGCGAGGTAATCTCCGCCGGCAACAACGGCGTCACGTTCAGGTACTGTCCGGCCGGGTCGTCGACACCGTCCGGATCGACGATCACGCCCGCCGCGATCAAGTCGTCTTTTCCCAGCATTGTCCTGCAGGCCTCGGGTATCCAGCGGCAGTCCGGGATGCCCTTGACCTGGAACAGCGTCAGTCCGGTCTCCTGACTGGATATTGCTATGTTCGACAACTGAAGACCCCTGACCGGCTCGCAGTCCGGCGAACAGTCCGCCAGGTTGACGCCGATACCTGGCGCGATGGTGGGGCCATCGGGCGCAAAGCCCAGGGGCACGGTGTACTTGGCTGCCCACCCATTCCCGGGATCGAGTGCCGCCAGTTCGCAGGAGTTGTGGTTGGTCACGTAAACCAGCCCGGACTTGGAGCTGCTGCGGATGCCGTAGGTCTGGCTGTCGGCATTGCAAATACCTGTCCCGGGAATGACGGCCACTTGAGCTGGCTCGCTGCTGTCGGACACGCTCTTGGCCAGGATCCTGCCCTTGCTGGTCGTCACCAGCACGGAATTGTCGGTCATGTTGGGCTGCCAAAGGCTCACGCCCTGCAGTTCTTCCTTGCCAGCGAGTCCCCAGCCACGCTTGCCGCCCTGGATCTCGATGACCGGTCCGCCATTGCCAGGAAAGAAGACGACCGTCTTGCGCTCCTGCAATCCGAGGATCCCTTCTCCCAGGCTGAAACCCGCCGCGACGTCGCCATCGACCGCCATGATATCGACCAACAGCGGCCTGCCCGTCGCCCAGCTCTTTGCGTAGTAACCTTTATTCCCGAACGACACCCAGCCAGTCTCTCCTGCCGGCGGCGGGCCGAGTACGACCTTGACCAGGTTGTGGCTCTTGCCCTTGTTCTTGCCCGCCAGCCAGATGTTTCCTGAGATATCGACAGCCAGCCCGGTGCAGGTCTCGCTGCTCTTCGCGTCGAGATCAGGAACGTCATTGCAACTGAACAGGTCCGTTGCCGGCTCGGCCTTTGCCGGATTGCTCCACCTGCGTACGTTCTTGCCATCCAGGCAGAAGAGTCCGCGGTTGGCAGTGAGCGTGCACGCCCGAAAATCGGATCCACGCGCGGCCGTTTCATAGCTCCCTGGCGGGTCAAACCTGGTGCCGACCACCGTCGCCCGGCCGAACACGTCCACGGTATCCAGGACCTGCTGCGTTTCAGCAGCGGACTGTGCGCCCGCCGCCGCGAGGCAGCCGGGCACAAGAATGAAAACCCGCAAAAAATCCCTGATTCGCAGAGCATTCATGACGATCCCCCGGACCTGTTCTGTTGTGTGCAACCGGACGGCGCCGCCCGTCCGCGACCGCGGAAACAACAAATATGTCGTGTCGCAGCCTTGCGCCGGACGTTAACAGAAATCGAGGATGATTATCACTTACCCGACATAACGGGGACGCGAAGCCAGGATCGTGGGGGCCCCAGCCACAAAGACCGGCTGCGAACCGACAATCGTCAATTATTCAGGTACTTGTGCGCCAGGTCAGGCTTCCCCCAGGCCAGGTACATGGCCGCGACCCGCGCCCGGCCCGTCGCCGCCAGACCCGGGATCGGGGCCCGGGACAACCCGTCGAGGCTGGCCAGCAACAGCGGCTCCGCCTGGGCGTACCGCTTGAGACCCGCCATCGCGGCGCCTTGGGCGTTGCCCGCCGCCGCCACCTGCCAGTGATCCGCCGGCAGACTCGCGGCCAGGATACCGTGCGCCTCGGTCGCAGCTTCCAGCGCCTCCTGAAAGCGGTGCATCGCCAGCAGGAGGTTCGCCTTCACGACCAGTGTGCTGCCTGCCTGCGGATGGGTCTCGCCCAGCGCCTTGCGGCGGATGGCGAGGCTCTCGTCCAGCAATCGCTCCGACTCTGCATACCCGCGCTCGTCGATCAGCCAGTACGCCAGGCTGGCCGCCGCGCCTGCCACATCGGGATGATCGGGGCCCAGTTCCCGCCTCATGATTTCCAGCGACTCGCGCAGCAGGGCAATGGCCTCGCGCGTCTTGCCCTCCGAATAGAGGACGAAAGCGAGATCCCGCAAGTTGGCGGCCACCTCGGGATGGTCATTGCCCAGCAACTTGCGGTTCATCGCCAGCGCCTGGCGGTAAGTGAGTTCCGCGCCAGTCGAGTCACCGCGCCGCTGCAATACGAAGGCGAGATTGCTGAGTCCGGCAGCCAGTTCCGGATGGGCGTCGCCCAGCAGCCTGCGCTTCATGTCCAGCGCCTCGCGATAGAGCGGCTCGGCCTCGTCCAGTCGATCGAGCTGTGAAAGCGCCCAGGCCAGGTTATTGATCGCTTCCGCCAGCGCGGGATGCGCGGCACCGTGCAGCTCGCGGCGCATGGCGAGTGCCTTGCGAAGCTCTGTCACCGCCTGATCGTAGTCGCCGCGATCGGCGAGGTTGACGCCGAGGTCCTCGATGCTCTCGGCGACGTCCGGGTTCGCGCCGGTGTGCAGCGACTGGCGTATCGACAGCGCCTCGCGTATCAGTGGCTCGGCCTGGTCGTACTCGCCCTTGCGCGAGATCACGTCGGCCAGGGCCGTCAGGGTATCCGCCACCTCCGGACTTCGCGGGCCCACTGTCTTGCGCCGGATCTCGAGCGACTCCCGAAGCTTTTTCTCCGCCTCGTCGTAATCGGCATCGAGCGTCAGTACCTCGCCCAGATGGACGAGGCTCTGTGCAACCTCCGGGTCTTCAGGCCCGAGCACCTTGATTCGCTTGTTGAGCGCATGCCGCATGAGCGGAATGGCCTCGTGGTACAGGCCCAAGCTCGTGTAAACGGTGCCCATCGTGTCCATGAGCGTCGCCTGGATCGTCGGCTGATCGACCAGTTCCTTGTTGATGCGCGCCGCGCCCTTGTCCAGGATCTCGCGCGCCGTGATCGAGTTGCCAAGCGCCTCGCTGGGATCCGACACCTTGAACAGGTCCACCATGAATTTCGTGGTCTGGCGCGCCGTCTCGGCCTCGGCCTCGGCGCGCGCACGTTCACGCTGTGCGTCGTTGCGCGCCACCCAGGCGGCGGCCGCCAGCAGCGAGGTAATGGCCATGCCGACGACCGATACGGTGGCGAGCAACGCCAGGCGACGATTGCGGCGCTGGATCTCGCGCTGTTTCAGGTCGTCGAGACCGACGCCCAGCATGCCGGCAATGAGCTTCAGCTTGACGTTGTTCCTGCTGTCCTTGCCCGGACGTATATCGGCCGCGATCGGCTCG